>ENA-OWPI01000344-OWPI01000344.1-marine-metagenome-genome-assembly--contig:-NODE-344-length-68901-cov-6.414318_pt1 | contig 68901 bp, 68 predicted proteins | sample MGYA00238138_ERZ651775 | MGnify/ENA primary metagenome ERZ651775 (study PRJEB26906, sample SAMN06265043) | marine metagenome | isolation source: Helgoland LTER site | place: Germany:Helgoland, sampling...
GGTCCTTAATATGTATTGTGCCAATAATATTGTCTGTGTTACCCTTCCATAGAGGAAGCCTAGTAAATCTACTCGTTAAGGCTAAGTGAATGATATCATCTATATTCTCTAATATGTTAAGGCTTTCTATATTTTTGCGATGTGTCATAATTTCGCTAACTTTTACTTCATGTAGGTCTAGTATACTTTCCAACATGACTCTATCATATTTTCTAACATTTCCTTGATTGTTTGCTAATAGAATGGCGCCTCTTAAATTTTGTTTCCAGTCACTTTGACTATTTTCTTTGTTAGCTATTTTTAGAATAGAGCTAACTAAGCTTTGCAATACTATAATAATAGGAGATAAAATCTTTGTAAAAAATATTATTATTGGCGCAGAGTATATTACTAATTTTTCAGATTCTCTTATGGCATAAGTTTTAGGTAATACTTCTGCAAATATAAATATTAGAGAAGTCATTATAACAGTTGCATAGATTATCCCTTTATCTCCAAAAACGGATATCAAAATACTAGTAGCTAATGCGGATGCAAGTATATTTACAATATTATTCCCTAATAATAGAGTTCCAATTACCTTTTCTCTATTTTTTAATAGACTTTTAGCTTTTATTATTTTCTTATTCTTTTTTTCATCCCATTGATGAATTTTTGCGTCAGATATTTTTGTTATTGCTGTTTCAGAAGAAGAAAAAAAAGCTGAGAGTAAGAGAAGAAAAAATATTACTATGATTTCAATTATCATTTATTTTAAAAACCATTTCTTTATAATTTAATTTATTTTTTATAAGCGCTTTATGTAAAACCATTATTTTTTAAAAATAGATTAAGCTTTTTTTCATCTATTGTATCACAAATAAAAGCTTTTCCTATACCTTTTACCAATATAAGTTTTATTATATTGTTAATGGTCTTTTTATCTAGTTTCATTGCTTTTACTACATCTGCGGCTTTTACTTTTTTTTTCAATAAATCATTAATATGAGTAGGTAGTCTTATTTTTTTAAAATGATTATTTACTCTATTAAAGTCTTCTAACGAACAATAATTTAATTCATTAGAAATTTTAAATGCGAGTATAGTTCCAACTGACACTGCTTCTCCATGGGTAAAATGCTTAAAATTAGCTATTCTTTCAAACGAATGGCCAAAGGTATGGCCTAAATTTAACAAAGCTCTTAGACCTTTCTCTTTTTCATCTTTTGCTACTATTCTTGCTTTAGATTTACAACAAATAGCTATTGCATACTCTAATTTTTTTATATCTTTTTGTAAAATATGTGTTCCATTTTTTTCTAGCCATAAAAAGAAATTTTTATCATTAATTAATCCATATTTAACCATTTCTGCATAACCTGTTATCATTTGTTTTTTAGGCAAGCTATTTAAAGTATTTATATCTATTAAAACTAATTTAGGTTGATAGAAAGCTCCTATCAAGTTTTTACCATATGAGCTATTTATTGCAGTTTTCCCTCCTACAGAAGAATCAATTTGTGATAAAAGAGTAGTAGGTACCTGCACATAATCTATACCTCTCATATATGATGAAGCTGCAAATCCAGATAAATCTCCTATTACGCCTCCACCAAAAGCATAAATAACTGTATTTCTGTCAACATTATGTGAAAAAAGTTGATCATATAGATTGCTTAAAGTTTTTAGAGATTTGCTTTTTTCTCCAGAAGGTATTGATATTTTTTTGGTTTCTTTTCCTAATTTAGTAATCAATAATCTTAAATAAATTGATTCTGATAATTTGTTATCAAAAATAACTATTTTAGGTCTTTGGCCAAAATATTGTTGATGGAAATTGTTAATATTCTCTATTACATTGTCACCAATAATAATATTATATGCATTATTTTTTAAATTCACTTTAACTGTTTTAGCCATTTTTATTATCCATTAAATATGTTTTTATTGCCAACAATAATTGATTTGTCATTTTATTTTTAGAAATATTATTAGACATTACAGATATATTCGCTTTAGCATAGAGCGGATTACGCTTAATAATTAAATTATTTATATATGATTCTAAATCTACATTTTTTAAAAGTGGTCTATTATTAATATTTTTTTTTAACCGTTCAATGATTATTTCTGGTCTAGAATTCAACCAAAGTGTTATGCCAAGCTCATTTAATATATTAATATTTCTTTCATATGTGAAAGCTCCTCCTCCAGTAGCTATTATAGCACTACAGCCTTTATTAATATTTTTTATTTCTTGGTGCTCAATATCTCTAAACTTTTGTTCTCCGTAATCTTTAAAAATTTCATATATTTTCATATTATATTTGTTCTCAATATTTTCATCTAAATCATAAAAACTCCTATTAAGATTTTTAGCTAAAATTTTTCCTAAAGCACTTTTTCCAACGCCCATCATGCCAACTATAATGATAGGCTTTTTTATGCTATCAGTATTTATATAATTAATTATTTCATCTATATTATTTGTATTTAATATTTTATTCATAGTATCTTATGTCATCCTTGCATTGAATACTTAGAAGGTTAGACTAATGTATATATTCTAGATATAAGATAATATATTATTTAATCTGAAAAATATGAATTTTACATAAGTTTATATTAGAATTATTATAAAGGAAAATAATTTATATGGGTAAGTTTTTTAGAGTTTTTTTATTAATATTCTTTTTAGCTATTTTAGGCAGTATTATTATAATCATGTATAAAGGAGTTCCTGTAACATCTTATACAGTTGAGAAGGTAATAGAAGATGACCGTTTATAATTATAAAAATATTTTTATTAATTTATTAATTATCATTTTGGTTTTAATGAAAAATGTATCAGCCCAAGATGATACAAATGACATATATAATCAGCCTCAAAATTTAGTTCCTAATTTGGATATAAAAGAAGAAGTAATAGTCCAGGATAATAAAAGTAATAGAGACGAAGTGGTTATTAAGGAATTGCCTAAAGCTAATTTAGGATGGGTAGGATATTTATCAGATATAGATGGCGGTCTAGGTTTAGGAATGTGGGAGGGAACTGACTCAACATTTGCAAAAACTATTTTAGAGCTTTTGCCTGTAAATGCGCCTTCACCAGCTATGCGAAATTTAGCAAAAAGGTTGTTGCTTAGTGATGCTTATCAGCCAAATAAAGAAGAAAAAAATGGTCTTCAAGCAATTAGTCCAAGTGGAAAACCTATAGTAAGTATGGATCAAGATGCTACATTTTTGCCATTACGTTTTTCTAAATTAGCGAGTCTAGGTGCAAAAAAAGAATTAATAGAACTAAGTAATTTAGTGCCAACTGAAGACATGTTAGGTGATTTGGCTAAGGAAGCAATATACGCTCGTTTACTGTCCGGAGAGACCGAAAAAGTATGTAGAGAAGTAATTGAACTTGCAAAAAGAACAAATGAATCCTACTGGAGAAAAACATTAATAGTATGTCAATTAATATTAGGAAATAGAGATGATGCTTTATTAAGTTTAGAACTTTTATTAGCGGAGTTAGATAGTGAAGATAAATTTTCCAAATTAATATATACTTTAGCAGATGAAACTAATCAAATTGAATTTGATAAAAATAGTATTTATTTCAAAATTTTAATTGCTGTATTGCCTGGCGAACAATTAAATAAACATCGCCTTAATTTAGACCCTTCAGGTTTAAGTGTAGTAGCAAAAAATATTAATTTATCATGGAAAATAAGAATGTTAGCTGCTGAAAAAGCCGTACTAGCAGGTTCTCTTCCAAGTATATATTTAGGTGAACTAGCAACACAATTTAAGTTTGAAGAAGATATATTTTCCAGAGCTGCTTCAGAAAGTAAATCTATGGAAGGCTTTATGGCTAGATCACTATTATTACAAGCAGCGGCTTTAAATACTTCAGTAATAGAAAGAGCAAGGTTTTTAAGGCTTCTATTAGATAATGCTGATAGTGATGAAATTTTTCAGGTATATGCTTCTGTAATTATGCCAATATTACTGACTATTAAACCAAGACCAGATCTTATATGGTTTGCATCTTCAGCAACTCGGGCAGCTATTGCTGGAGGCAATTATATGTTAGCGTCTAACTGGTTAACAGTTCTAGGTAAAACTCTAGACTTGGATTACGAAGCTTCCGGAAGTTTGCTAAGACTTCTTCCTTTAATAGCTATAGCAGGCCAAACTTTACCTGTACCATTTAGTAAGCAACAGGCAACAGATGTGTGGTCTGGTTTATCGGACAGTTTTAGTAGGGAAGATAAAGAAAAAAGAGCAAGTAGATTATTGGTTTTGCTCAGTGCTATGGGAATAGAATCTAGAGAAGGTGCATGGAAAAATATAATAAGCGCTAGTAATATATTTGAAAAAGAAAATATTCCTGCCACTGCTTTGAGGTATCAGTTGCGCGATGCTGCTAAGAATAATAGAATAGCAGAAGTTGTTTCAATAAGTCTAATTATGCTGGGAGTTGAGGGGCCAAGTAAATCAGGCTTAGTTGCTCTTAATGCAGTGATTAGATCTCTCAGGGAAATAGGTTTAGAAGCTGATGCAAGAGAAATTGCTATTGAAGCAGCAATCTCTTATGTAAATTAATTTAATGAGCACAGATGATGATATTTTATTATTATTTGATGAAATGTTATTAGTTGAGAGGCAAGCAGCTAAGAATACTAGGCGTGCATATAAAAGTGATATACATTCATATATTAAATTTATTAATGCAAAATATAGTTTATCAATATTAAATGTTGAAAATAAAAATATTACTAGTTGGTATAGGTCTCTTTCAGAAAAATCAATTTCTAGGAACTCTTATTTAAGAAAAGTTTCTTCTATAAAAGAATTTTATCGTTTTCTATACGCAGATGGGCTAATTAAACATAATCCAGCAAAAGATATTGAATCTCCAAAAAAGCATCGGCACATACCTAATGTATTAACAATTAGGCAAATTGAAGATATTATTAATACTTTAAAATCAGATAATTGTATAAAATCTATTAGGCTACTAGCGTTAATAGAAATAATGTATTCAACTGGTATCAGAGTTGAGGAACTTATGAGCATTTCTTTGAATGCAATAAATTATGAAAATCAATCTATTTTTATTAGAGGTAAAGGAGGAAAAGAAAGGATTGTTCCCTTTGGTATTAATGCTTTAAAGGCAATAAAAAAATATATAGGTATAAGAGAATTATTTATAAAGAATAAAAATAATTCTTCATTTATGTTTCCTTCTATAGGTAAGCAAGGTTATTTAACAGCTAGAAGGTTTTCACAATTACTTAAAGAAGTTTCAATAAAAGCTGAATTATCACATTTATCTATTTCCCCTCATATTTTAAGGCATAGTTTTGCAACACATATGTTATCTGGAGGAGCAGATTTAAGAGTTTTACAAGAAATTCTAGGACATGCAGATATTTCTACTGTGCAAATATATACACATATTGTTGATGATAAAAAGAAAATTGCATTAAGTTTCCATCCTTTAGAGAAAAACAAAGGTTTATAACTTTTTATAAATAAATAATAGAATTGACTGCTATAAGCATTATATTTTATAACGTATTTATATTTATAAGGATACATTCATGCATTTTTTAGATTTTGAGCAACCTATAATTGAATTAGAAGCTAAAATAAGAGATTTATCTCTTTTGAATGATACAAATAAAGAAATTTTTTCATTGAAAAGAGACGTAAATAGTTTTCTTGAAAAAGCATATAGTAAGTTATCTCCATGGCAAATAGTTCAAGTCGCCAGACACCCTGAAAGACCTCACTCTAGCAATTATATAAGTGCTTTAATAAAAGATTTTCAAACTCTATCAGGAGATAGAAGTTTTGCGGAAGATAATGCTATTATATCCGGTATTGGATCTTTTAATGGTCAATCTGTAATGGTTATAGGTCAAGAAAAAGGCTCAGATACTGACTCTCGTGTAAAACATAACTTTGGAATGGCTAAGCCTGAAGGATATAGAAAAGTTTCACGCCTAATGAAACTAGCTGATAAATTTAATATGCCTTTAATAACTTTTGTAGATACTGCTGGAGCATATCCAGGAGTCGGTGCTGAAGAAAGAGGGCAGGCAGAAGCAATTGCTTCTTGTATTCAAGTTTCTTTAGAAATCAAGGTGCCTTTCATAAGTATTATTATTGGAGAAGGTGGTTCAGGTGGAGCAATTGCTCTAGCATCAGCAAATAAGGTTTTAATGTTACAAAATGCTATATACTCTGTTATCTCTCCTGAAGGTTGTGCATCTATACTTTGGAGGGATAATAATAAAGCAGAAGTAGCTGCTGACTCCTTAGGAATAACAGCTCAATTTCTTAAAGAAAAAGGTATAATTGAAGAAATTATTTCTGAGCCTATTGGTGGAGCACATAGAGATCATATTCTATCTATTAAAAATGTAGAAATTGCTTTAAATAAAGCGCTTAATGAAATTAAAGATTATTCTAAAGAACATTTAATAAAAGACAGACAAGAAAAATTCTTAAAGTATGGTCGTTTATTAAAATGATCTATATTATTCACTGAGGGATATAAATTGATTCCTTTATTGCTCGTAGTTGTGATTGATTTAATAGGTTTTGGTATAATCATACCTCTTTTACCTTTTTATGCAGAAACTTTTGGGGCATCGCCACAAAAAGTAACAATGTTAATGGTAGTTTTTTCATTATCACAATTCGTCGCAGCACCTATTTGGGGTGGACTAAGTGATAAATATGGAAGAAGATTAATAATTTGGATTACATTAGCTGGGTCTATATTAGCATATATATTTTTAGCTTATTCTAATACGTTATATAGTTTATTTATTGCAAGAGCTTTTGCTGGTTTTATGGCCGGAAATATTTCTACAGCTCAGGCATATATGTCGGATATAACTACAAAAGAAAATAGAGCTAAGGCTATGGGATTCTTTGGTGCAGCTTTTGGCATAGGATTTATTTTGGGTCCTGCAATTGGAGGGATATTGGCTGGTTCTGATCCTAAAAGTCCTAATACTTTTTTACCACCCATATTCGCAGCATCATTATCTACCTTTGCTTTATTATTGGCATTATTTTTACTTAAAGATACAAGAAGCTTAATAAAACCAAATAAAAATAAGCGAATTGTTAGTTTGTTAGAAGCATTAAAAGTTCCAAAATTAGGCCAGTTAATTTTGCTATCTTTTATAGTAACTGTAGTTTTTGCATCTATGGAATCAACATTTTCATTATGGTCAGAAAGAACTTATAATTGGGGTCCGCAGCAGAATGGATACATTTTTGCTTTTGCAGGAGTATGTGGTGTAATAGTTCAAGGCTTTTTTATATCTAAATTAGTAAAAGTTTTTGGTGAGTCTTTATTATGTCGAATTGGTATGCTGATGATTTCTTTAGGAATGATTTCTGTCGCACTTTCATATATGCAGTTTCATGCATACTTATCTATGGCATTAATTGCATTTGGCTTAGGTTTATTTATGCCCACAATATCTACCCTGATTGTAAATATTGTTGCAGAGGATAGAAGAGGTTGGGTGCTTGGTGTAACTCAATCAAGTTCTTCTCTTGCAAGAATTATAGGCCCAGCTTTAGCAGGAATATTTTTTGAGCTTCTTGGAAAGAATAGTCCATATATAATGGGTGGTTTATTATTGTTAATAATTTTAATTATATTTAATAGTTCGATTAAACAATTCTCTAAATAAGTTAGCTATATCAAATTATTTTTTATTAAGTTTTTTACAGCAATTTTTTCGGGTTCCGCTACATTATTTTTTTCTAAAATTTCTTTAGGTAATAAATAGTCTATTGTTATATTTTCATTATCAGGAACTAAGGGAGTACCTAAAGTTTCTACATAAAAATATATAGGTGTATATAATCTATTATTCCATGGAGATAAAAGTGTTTTTGGTGCATAAAGCATTAGCTTTATATTTCCATATAAACTTAACTCTTCATAAAGCTCCCTCTTTAATGCTTGTGTAGGTGTTTCATTTTTTTCTACACCTCCTCCAGGAAATTTAGTCGCATGGTAGTTATTAATAACTTCATTTGTAACTAATATTTTATTTTGGTAAACAATTAAGCCGTAGGATCTAACATTTTTATTCATAATATTTTAATTCTTTATAACATTTTTAATTTCATCAAGAATATGTATATCGTCAATAGTAGCAGGTGTTTTAAAAAATTTATTATCATAAATTGCAGATATAGTGCTTCTTAATATTTTTCCGGACCTGGTTTTAGGTAACCTTTTAACTACAATTGCTTTTTTAAAAGAAGCGACAGGACCTATTTCATTTCTTACCATCTTAATAATTTCGTTAATAATTATTTCATTAGAAGTACTTGTTCCAGAATTAATAACAATAAAACCGACAGGAATCTGTCCTTTTAGTTCGTCTTCAACTCCAACGACTGCGCACTCTGCTATATCACGATGTTTAGACAATACTTCTTCCATAGCACCAGTGGAAAGTCTATGTCCTGCACAATTAATGATATCATCTGTTCGAGACATAACCCATATATAGCCATCCTTATCTATATAGCCGGCATCCGCACTAGAATAATACCCTGGATATTCATTTAGATAAGACTCTTTATATCTTTCTTTGTCTTGCCATAGTGTAGAGCTACAACTTGGAGGAAGAGGTAACTTGATAGCTAGAGCACCAATTTGTCCCTTAGGTTTCTCTTTTCCTTCATCATCTAAACAAACTACATCAAAGCCTGGCGAAGGCTTTCCTGTAGAACCTGCTTTAACATCAAATAAGCCAAGACCAGCAAAATTTCCAGCTATAGCCCAACCAGTTTCAGTTTGCCACCAATGATCAATTATTGGAACATTTAAATGTTTTTCAGCCCATTTTATTGTCGTAGGGTCTGCCCGTTCTCCAGCAAGAAATTGCATTCTAAAATTTTTTAAATTATATTTTAATATTTCTTTACCATTTGGGTCATCTCTTTTTATAGCTCTTAATGCTGTTGGCGCAGTAAACATTACAGATACATTGTGCTCACTAATTACTCTCCAAAAAGATCCTGCATCAGGAGTGCCAGTAGGTTTTCCTTCGTATAATATTGAAGTACAGCAATTTAAAAGGGGAGCATAAACTATATAAGAATGTCCTACTACCCATCCAATATCTGAGGCTGCCCAAAATACTTCTCCTGGTTGAATTCCATAAACCATCTCCATGCTTGCTTTTAATGCAACAGCATGACCTCCATTTTCTCTTACCATACCTTTAGGGTCACCTGTGGTCCCTGAAGTATAAAGAATATAAAGAGGGTCCGTAGATTTTACTGGAACTGGTTCTACAGAACCCGCACTATCCATTAAATCTTGCAGATTAAAATCTCTATTATTTATTAATTTTGCTTCGCATAAAGCTCTTTGATGAATAAAACATACATTTACTTTATATTTAGCTAGATCAATTGCTTTATCAATCATAGGTTTATATTCAATAACTTTTCCTGGTTCAATACCACAGGAGCCTGCAATAATAACTTTAGGCTTAGCATCATTTATTCTTGTAGCGAGCTCATTAGGAGCAAAACCTCCAAAAACTACTACATGAACAGCTCCTATTCTTGCGCAGGCAAGCATTGAAGCAACAGCTTCTGGTATCATAGGCATGTATATTAGGACTCTATCTCCCTTATTTACTCCATGGCTTTTTAAAGCACTTGCAATTTTTATGGTTTTATCTAGTAACTCATTATAGGTATATGATTTTTTTGTGTCAGTTATTGGGCTATCATATATAAGTGCATTTTTATCACCATTGCCATTAGCAATATGTATATCTAAACAATTATAACAGGTATTAAGCTCACCACCAGGAAACCAGCTCCATGATCGAGGATCACTTTTATCTAAAACCTTATCCCATTTTTTAGTCCAATGAATGTTTTTAGCTTTTTTTTCCCAAAAAGAAGCAGGATCATTTTTCCAATTATCATAATCTTCATTATAGGACATAAGTTTACATTCTTTGAGTTTCTGAAAAAAAAAGCGCTAATTATTCTAATTAGCGCCTTTTTTTTTAATTTAAAATTTTATTAACGTCTATTTCCTAACAACATAAGAAGCATAATAAATAAATTAAGGAAATCTAGATATAGTTTTAAGGCACCCATAATGGCTTTTTTTACCTGAGTTTCACCATTTTCGCCTTCAACATACATTTCTTTTAGAGTCTGTGTGTCATAAGCTGTTAAACCTGTAAATATTAGGACGCCTACTACACTAATAATAAATTGCATCATAGTAGATTGCATAAATATATTTACGACCATCGCAATAATGATACCAATTAAACCCATCATTAAAAAAGAACCAAAATTAGCTAATGATCTTTTTGTAGTATATCCATATATACTTGCAGCTAGGAAAGTTGATGATGATATAAAAAATACACGAGCTACGGACTCACCTGTATAGGCAAGGAATATCGAAGCTAGAGAGATACCATAACAACCGGATAACACCCAAAACATTGTTTGAGCAGTAGACGCTTTCATTTTTTGAATTCTGAAAGATAGCATCATGACTAATCCTAATGGTGCAAGCATAAATATAAAACCAAGAGGTGAATTAAATAAAGCATTTCCTAGAGCAGTTGTATTACCATTCTGGTCAACTGCGGCTCCAGAAACTAACCATGCTACTAAGCCTGTTATTGCTAAACCTACAGTCATATAGGAATATATTTTTTGCATATAAGCTCTTAAACCTAAATCTTCTGAGTTTAAAGCAGCTGCCTTAGCTTGTGTTTGAGGGTTAGAACTAAAGTGTCCAATTTTCATAATAAAAACTCCGTTTAATAAACAAAGCATATGCATTTGTTTAAGATTATGTTTATAAATATATAATACATTATATATTGGAAAAAATCTATATTTTACAAGCTATAAATATATAATATTAATTGCAATTAAGCTTGATTTTTTTTAATTTAGATTAATTTTAAGGAAAGAATATTATTAAGAAATTAACTAAAAGCGATATAGATAAACATCTTCAGCTAATAAATGGGTGGTCTTTAAAAGAGGATTTTTCTTCAATATCCAAAACTTTTATTTTTACAAATTTTAAAGAAGCTTTTTCATGGATGACCAATATCTCAATAGAGGCTGAAGCTTTAAACCATCACCCAGAGTGGAGCAATGTCTATAATAAGGTAGATGTTCATTTATCAACCCATGATGTTTCAGGACTTTCTAAAAAAGACTTCTTAATAGCAAGTTATATGGACCAACAATTTATAAGTAGAAAATAGAATATTATGAAAAAATTGCTTTCTTTATTTAATTTACAGAATACACCTTCATTTCCATTATTATTTGGAATAGGTGGAGCCTTTCCTTTCATTTTTTTATCTATAGGAATATGGGTTTTTACATATGAATTAAAACTGATTGCTCTGTATAATTTGATAAATTATTCAGTCTTAATCCTTTCATTTACTGGAGCCGTTCATTGGGGAGCTGCAATGGTTAGAAATGATAAAGGTTATAAGCCATATCTAATTTCTATAATACCTGCTTTATTAAGCTGGTTTTTATTGATAGGTTTTATTGTAAATTACTTGATTATTTTCATTGTTTTAATAATCTTGTATTTATCTGTTTTTTTTATAGATATTAATGCTGTAAAAGAAAATTACCTTCCTCAATGGTATATACCAATGCGAAAATTTATAACTGTTATAGTGTTGCTTTCATTAGGCTCTGTATGTATGGCCATAAATATGAAAGTTATTTAATTGTTTTTTTGATATTGTCTAAATATAAAATAACCATAGTAGTTATTATTATTACAAATGATCCTATTATTTCATTTAAGTAAGGAATTTCGTTAAAAAGAATAAATCCATATATGCCTGCAAAAATTAATCTAGTATAATCGGCAGGCATTACCACAGTTGTTGCTCCTAATTTCAAACCCCAAATTGTTAGCATCTGAGCAATTGTTCCAACAATTGCAGCAAATAATATTAAAAATATTTGAAAAGAATTTAAAGGTGTCCAAAATAAATAACATGGAATAATTAAGGCAGTAGTAGAAATTATACCATAATAAAATTGTATAGTTAAAGTTGATTCACTTGATGATAGTGACTTTACGCTTAGTTTAACACAACTTACTAGAAAAGCCCCAAGAAGTGCTAAGCTAGCTGAAAAATATGTAATATTATTATCATTACTCGGATCAATTATTATTATAACGCCTAGAAAACCTATAAGTATTAAAAATATTCTTAAAAACCCAGGTTTTTCTCCAAGTAGCAGCATTGCAAGAGGAACTAAAAACAATATTCTAGTAAATCCTAAAGTTACGGCTGTTGCTAGTGGCAACATGGACAAAGCTGTAAAACCTGCCATCATTGCTCCTACGCCTAAAAGGCCTCTTAAAACGTGCATAGGATATTTTTTTGTATGTAATATTTTTGAAGGATTCTTTTTAATAATCAAAGGAATTATAATCATAAAACCAAAAAAACATCTAAAAAAAGCTATTTGAAAAGGATGTAATTCAGAAGTTAGATACTTTACAGTTGTGCCCATAATGGGAAAAGTAGCTGATGCTATCAGGATAAAAATAAACCCTCTAATATTAGGGCTTAATTTATCCCAAAAAGAATTAAATTTATTTAATAAGTTCATATATTAATTAATCACAGCTTAGAATTATTTTTCCTGTATTTTTTCGACTTAGGAGATATTCTAACGCTATACTTGCATCTTCTAATTTAAAGATTTTTCCAATTTTAGGCTTTAGTTTTTCTTTTTCATAAAGCTTCATTAATTCTATAAAAGAATCTTCAATTAGTGAAGGGTTTATAAATGCATACTCTCCCCAATATAAGCCAATTGCAGAAGCGCTTTTCAGAAGTAATCTATTTGCAGGTATTTTAGGTATTTTTCCTCCTGCAAACCCAATGATAATAAATTTTCCTTCCCAGGCTAAATTTTTTATAGTGTCGTCAGCTGTTTCTCCACCAATCATATCAATTACTAAATCTACTCCTTCAGGAGCAATACTTTTGATGCTATGCCTAAAAGTTTCTTTATTATAGTTTATAGTGTGATTGGCTCCATGTTCAATACATGTATTACATTTTTCATCACTTCCTGCGGCGGCTATAGTTTTGGCTCCATAGGCTGCTGCAAGTTCAACTGCTGCTAAGCCTACACCGCCAGCTGCACCTATAATTAAGCAAGTTTGACCTTTTTGCAGTTTTCCTTTCCAATCTATAGCGCCAAACGCTGTCCCATATGCAACAGGAAAAGAAGCAGCAGAAATAAAGTCCATATTATCTGGTATTTTATATACATTTTCTGCAGGCATAACTATTTCATTACAATATGCCCCAAATTTTGCAATTCCAATTACCCTGTCACCTATTTGATGATTTAAAACTTTGCTACCTATTTCAATAATAGTTCCTGATAATTCTAACCCAGGAGAAAAAGGAGGGCGAGGTCTTTCTTGGTAACGCCCTCTAATTACTAATGTATCAGCAAAATTAACACCTATATTTTCTACTTTAATTCTTACTGATAATTCAGTTATTAATAGAGAATCTATATGATTTAAAATTAAATTTTCTGGGCCACCATATTTATTTACAATCATTCTTTTCATATAAATATCCTTAAAATTACTTTATAATCTTTTGAAAGCAGATATAACCTTTATAAGGTTTTATTTATTTAATTAAATATATAAATAAATTATTTTACATTTTTATATATTAAGTATGATTTGTTTTGAATTTTTAGCTTTATATAAATATTTATTTTATATATTTTAAAGTAAGCATACTAAATAATAATTTATTAGAAATAAACATATGTATAAATATTTCACTTTAATAATTTTTGCTTTTTTGTTTATATTGCAATCAAACGTAATAGCTGAGGAATCTACTTCTTTAGGAACATATGGAGATTGGCAAGCAATGTATTGGAATACAGAAGAAGGTTTAGCATGCAGCATGGTTTCATCTCCTATTAAGGAAGAGGGAAAATATTCTAGGCGTGGACAAGTTTATGCACAAATAGCAAAAAATAAAGGTAGTGAGGAATTAGGAGTAGTATATTTTGAGGCAGGATATACATTTAAACAGAGTTCAAAGGTAAATGTAAATATAGATTCAAAAAAATCTTTTGAATTATTTACAGATAGTCAAGCAGCCTGGGCAACAACTAGCGATGATGATAACTTACTAATTAAGCATATGAAGCTAGGCAGCAAAATGGTTGTAAAAGGTGTTTCTTCAAGAGGCACAAAAACGATAGATACATATTCATTAAAAGGGTTTATTGCAGCATATAAAGCTATGAATAAAATTTGTAAATAATGTCTGAAAATATATCTATAAACGCTTTTTCGAAGGATGACCTCACAAAATATATTATTAAATTAGGAGAAAAAGAGTATAGGGCTAAGCAATTATGGAGATGGTTATACGTTAATGGGGTTAAATCTTTCAACGATATGTCTGATATAGGAGTAAATTTAAGAAATAAATTAAGTTCCAAAGTGTTCTTAGATAGACTAGTTGCAAGCACGCATCAAATTTCTGAAGATGGAACGCAAAAATGGCTTTTTTCTCTTAAGGATAAAAAAGAAGTAGAAACTGTTTTTATTCCAGAAGCAGATAGAGGGACTTTATGTATATCTTCTCAGGTAGGTTGTACTTTATCCTGTTCTTTTTGTCATACAGGTACAATGGCATTAGTCAGAAATTTAACAGTAGATGAAATTGTTGGACAGGTCTTATCAGCAAAAGATAGTTTGTCAGATTGGGGCATGAAAAATAGAAAGATAACAAATATAGTATTTATGGGAATGGGTGAGCCTCTATATAACTATACAGAAGTTACGAAAGCTATAAAAATTTTATTAGATAATGAAGGGTTATGTTATTCGCGAAGAAAAATTACTTTATCTACATCCGGTGTCGTACCTATTATTCAAAAACTTAAAAAGCAATTAGATGTAAGTTTAGCCATAAGTTTACATGCTGTTACTGATAAATTAAGAAATGAACTAGTACCAATTAATAAAAAATGGCCTATTAAGGAATTATTGTCTGTTTTAGAAGTTTATCCAGGAGTTAATAATGCTAGACGCATTACCTTTGAATACGTCATGTTAGATGGAGTAAATGATTCTATAGCTGAAGCTAAAAAATTGGTTACCCTTTTAAAGCCAATACACGCTAAAGTAAATCTAATACCATTTAACCCTTGGCCTGGAAGTATATATAAGTGTTCATCAGAAAAAACTATTAAAGAATTTGCGGATGAAATTTGTAATAATGGAGGTATTACTGCAACAATTAGACATGCAAGAGGACAGGATATATTAGCGGCGTGTGGACAATTAAAAAGTAATAGTGAGCGTATGAGAAGAGAAAAAGTTAAAAACATCAATGCTGCTTAAAATATTATATATTATTATCATTAATTAACATTACTAGGAAAATAAATGTCAAAAGTTAAAAAAGTAGTTTTAGCGTATTCAGGAGGTTTAGATACATCTGTTATTTTAAAGTGGCTTCAAGAAGAATATGAATGTGAAGTGGTAACCTTCACCGCTGATATAGGGCAAGGTGAAGAAATAGAGCCTGCAAGAGCTTTAGCTAAAGCAATGGGTATAAAAGAAATTTATATTGAAGATTTAAAAGAAGAGTTTGTGAAAGAATATGTTTTCCCAATGTTTAAAGCTAGTGCAATTTATGAAGGTACATATTTATTAGGGACTGCCATAGCCCGCCCTTTAATTGCTAAAAGGCAAATAGAAATAGCAAAAGAAACTTCAGCAGATTCTGTTTCTCATGGAGCTACTGGTAAAGGGAATGACCAAGTAAGGTTTGAGCTTGGCTATCTTGGTTTAAACCCAGACATTAATATTATAGCGCCATGGAGAGAATGGAATTTAGACTCTAGAACAAAATTAATTGAGTGGGCAGAAAAAAGAAATATAGCTGTGCCAAAAGATAAGAGGGGAGAGCCACCATATTCAACAGATGCTAATTTATTACACATTTCTTATGAAGGAAAAGCTTTAGAAGACCCATGGGTTTCTGCTGATGAAGATATCTTCACAAGGACTATAGCTCCAGAATTAGCTCCGGAAGAAGCAGAAGAAGTAGTTATTGAATTTGAAGAAGGCACACCAGTATCGGTGAATGGAAAAAAATTAAGCCCAGCACAATTATTAGAAGATCTAAATATTAGAGCTGGTAAGCATGGTGTAGGAAGAGTTGATATTGTTGAGAATAGGTTTGTAGGTATGAAATCTAGAGGTGTATACGAAACTCCTGGAGGAACAATTCTTCATGTCGCACATAGAGGAATTGAACAATTAATTTTAGATGGCCCCTCAATGCTTTTAAGAGATGAAATTATGCCAAAATACGCATCTTTAATATATAATGGTTTATGGTTTTCTCCTGAAAGAGAAATGCTGCAGTCAATGATTGACACTAGCCAAAAAAATGTAACTGGAGAGGTTAAGGTAAAATTATATAAAGGAAGTTGTAGTTTGATTGGCAGGCGTTCTCCAAAAAGTATTTATAATGAGGGAATAGTTACTTTTGAAGCAAGTAATAGTTACGATCAAAAAGATGCAGATGGTTTTATAAAACTTAATGCTTTAAGGTTGAAACAAAGAAATCGTATAAAATAACAATTATTTGAAAGGGCTTCCTAGTAACAATTCAAATAGAAGATTTCTAGCAAAATGCAAAACTATTATTAGTATTATAGGAGAAATATCGATACCTCCCAAATTTGGCAATATTTGTTTTATTGGAGATAATAGAGGGTTGGTAAGTTTATGTAAGGCATAATTTATTTGCCATACAAATTTATTTTGTGTGTTAACAATATTAAAGGCTACTAGCCAACTCATGATTACTTGTAATATAAGAGCCCAAACTATTAATGTAACAAGGCTATCAATTAAAATTAACATCGATTGCATATTTATTTCCAAATTATAATTAATTTACATTATAGTGTTTTATTATACTAATTTAATCTAATTTACTAAATATTTTTTGTCATATGAATCATTTTTTTTACAAATCTATTTTTTGAATCGGCTAATGAAACCATTAAAGAAAAATGATTTTCGTTTTCAAGGATTGCATAATCTATATTATCACAATAATTAATTATTTTTTTAGTATATCTTTTTGTTTGATCTATCCATCCTTTTGTCTCATTACCGCCCACGCAAGTTATTATATGAGGTACATTTATTTTTAGAGTTGAAGGAGTATTTTTTAAGGCCTCCTTTTTAGATAATTTAATTTCTTCATTAACAGATAAGTTCAAAACTATTTCTGGTTCATATATTCCGCTAATTAGAACTGCCCCTTTAATAATATCATTAGGTATATTAAATTTTCTCCAATCTGTATTTATTGCCATAGAGCAAAGATGAGCTCCCGCAGAATGTCCTGAGATAGTTATTTTATTTGGATTTCCTCCATATTTTTTACAGTTTTTGTGCACCCAAATTATAGCAGAAGTTATTTGTGTAACAATTTCACTTAAAGTCACATGTGGGCATAGTTCATGATTTATTGAAAAATATAATAGGTCATCATGTACAAAAGGTATAGCTAATTGGCTGTGGTCAGACTTATCTAATGCCCGCCAATAGCCACCATGAATAAATATATGAACATTACTATTCTTAAGGTTTTTTTTTCCAAAAATATCAAGTTTTTGTAATGGGGTATTTCCATAACTTACGTCTAGTATACAAGGAAGGCTTTCACGGGATACTTTCCCTAGATCTTTATATTCTGCAATATATTGAGAAAAATTAGATACAGCTTCTCTAGGGTTGTAATTATTTTCTAATTCTTTTTTTGAGAAGTTATGCCAGTTAATATTCATGAATTTTCCTATGTTTAGTTATATATTAAGAGCATAAAATAAATATTAAATTTTAAAAGCTAAAAGGTGACAATTTTAAAAAAAACCAATAAGATTATTGAACAAATTATAATAGTGAGTATTGAAATTGGTTAAAAAATTTAATATTAAAACTTGGTATATAATATTTACGTGTTTCATATTATTAGTACTAATATTCCCTATATTTGCATTAGGTAATTCTGCAAACCTTTCATTTTTAGGTATGCCATTTATAATGGTATGGGTTTTATTTTGGATAATAGTAGAATTTTTAGGTTTATTGGTTTTTGTTATTTTAGATAAAGATGTAGAGGAATAATATGGAAGCTTGGCAAATTGCTTTATTAGCGATGTTTATTTATTTGATCATTGCTTTTTCAATAGGTTTAGCAGCTGGAAGAGGAAGATCTTTTTTTTCTATATCTGAATATGCAGTTGGAGATCGTGGTTTTGGCTTATTTGTTATGTGGTTTCTTATGGGAGGAATTATATTTTCAGCATTTGCATTTTTAGGTGGTCCGGGATGGGCTTATTCAAAAGGAGCCGCATCATTATATATTTTAGCATACTGCGCACTTGGTTTAATGCCTTGGTATATTATAGGACCTAAAGTTGCACGTTTAGGTAAAAAATCAAATTATATAACTATGGGTGATTTTTTAGGAGATCGTTATAATTCTAAATTTTTAGTTATAATTATTGGCATTGTTTCTTTATTAGCATTTATTCCATATTTAACACTACAAATTAAAGGTATGGGTTATATTTTTAACGTATTAACATTCGATCACATATCTTATAATAATGGTGCATTGTTAGCTTTAGGTGTAGTTGTAGTTTACGTGGCAACGAGTGGAGTAAGAGGAGCTGCATGGAGTGATGTTTTTCAAGCAATACTGATGCTAATTGTAGCATGGGTTCTAGGAATATATTTTGTAGAATCTTTACATGGGTCTCTTGGTAACATGTTTGGTAAAATTATTGCCGATAATCCAGAGTTTTTAACAATTGGAAATGAGGGGTCAAAAATTAGCTCTGCTAGATATAGCAGTAATATAGTAGTTTCCATGCTTGGTTTTGTAATGTGGCCACATTTATTTACTAAATCTTATACTACTACAGCTAGACGAATTAAATTGACAGTTTTAGTTTATCCAATCTTTGCACTTTTTTTGTTACCTGTCCTTTTTATAGGGTTTGCTGCAATAGGTGTCGTGCCTACTGATGCTTTAGGACGTCCAGGTGAAGTATTACCTTATTTGATAACACATCACTTAACTGAATCAGGAATTTTGTATGGTATAGTTGGTGCTGGTGCATTAGCAGCTGCAATGTCTTCTTCCGATGCTATTACTCATGGAGCTTCAGTATCTTTTGGACGTGATATATGTAAGGTTATCTTCCCATCGCTAAAAGAAAACCAAGAGCTTTGGATAATGAGAGGAGCTGTAGTTGGAGTTGGAGCAATTGCATATTGTATAGCTATTTATGGAAGTGATGGATTAATTAAATTATTGTTAGGAGCTTATGGAGCCATAGTACAAATTGCTCCTGCAGTTTATTCAGGTCTTTTTTGGAGGAGGGCTTCTGCTTTAGGAGTTACATTAGGATTAATTACGGGAGTTATAGTTACTACTTATTTTCAATATATTCATGGTAGTTCACCATATGATTTGCATCCTGGTTTAATAGGCTTAACAATAAATATTATAATTATGGCTTCAATTAGTTTATTGCAAAAACATAAGGCTGAGTATCTTGCTCATGCTTCTAAATTTATAGATGAGTAATTCTAATTATTAATTACTAGTTAAATTTCTAGCATTAAGGTATCCGAGCTCCTGAAATTTAGTTATATCAATAGATTTTTTTAAAAAATCTTGATAACTTTTATGAACTTTCATTGCAGCGAAGTCTTTTTCTGCATTTTCAATTACTACCTGTTTAGAAATTTTTAAAAATTCTTTTATTATACTTTCTGGAAGAATTTTATATTCCACCTTATGTTTATTAGTTACAATTTGGAAGCTTATTGCATTTCTGTAAATAAATTCTCCATAACTTTGTGTATTAGCGTTACTAGCGGCAACCCTTATTATCTCTTTCAGGTCAGAAGGCAATTTTTTATATAGGTCCTTATTAATTAACAACTCCAAGTTGGAACCTGGGCTATGAATACCAGGTCCATAACAAATTTTAGCAATTTTAGGAAAACCAAAGGCTAAATCCATCCAGGGCCCTCCCCATTCTACAGCATCTACTACTCCTGATTGAAATGAACTCATAACTTCACCTCCTGGAATATTTACAGTAGTTGCACCCATTCTGTTAAGAACTTCTGCAGCCAGCCCAGACATTCTTATTTTTAAGCCTTTTAAATCTTCAGTTGAATTTAGAGCTTTTTTATACCAGCCAAACATTTCTGTTTGTACAATTCCTCCTTGAAAAGGCTGTATGCCATATGGATCTAATAATTCCTCCCATAATTCTAACCCTCCACCATATAGAGCCCAAGCACTTTGTTCTGAAGGGCTAAGTCCTCCTGGTATACCCCCAAAGTATGCTAAACCTGGGTTTTTTGATATCCAATATCCACTCCATCCATGCCCCATTTCTGCAGTTCCTTGTCTTACTGCATCAAAGACTTCATAAGCTGGAACTATTTCACCTGCTCCATATACTTTAATTTCTAATCGGCCATCAGAAGCTTTATTAATACTCTGGGCTATTTTTTCTGCAGTCGTTCCTACACCAGGAAAATTTTTAGGCCAAGTGGTAACCATTTTCCATCTTAATCTGTTTTTAGAAATAGCAGGGCTTGGGAAAGCTGAATAAGCAATACTAGCAGTTGCTGTTGCTTTTAAAAAAGATCTTCTTTTAATACTTTTATTTTTCATAATATTTCCTAAATTTTACGTTATTTTATCTATATTTTTGTCCCAGTTTCTTCCATCAAAATTTATAGTTTTAATGTTTTTGATTGTATTTGTATGGATACAGTTAAGATTAATACTAATACAATCTTGGTGTGAACGCGGAACATAAAATGACTTTATTCCACATCTTTTGCAAAACATATGGCGAGCTAATTTACTATTAAAAGTATATGTAGTGATAGAGTCTTTACCCTTTAACAGCTTAAAGTTTTCTTTAGGTACTATATAATGTTTATAATTATTTATAGAACAAATTGAGCAAGAACAAATTATAATTTCTATATTCTCTTCACCAATTGCTTCAAACTGGACTTCTTTACAATGACAACTTCCAACATGTGTTACTATATTTTTATTCATAGACTAAGCATAAATGCTAAAATGAACAAAATGCAATATTTTTTTAAAGAAAGTATAATAGATTGTTTAATATAGAGGTATTAATACTCATTTCATTAGTTTTTTTTTGGGGAGGCTTTGTAAAAGGGTTGTCAGGAATTGGTTTACCCTCTTTTTCTATAGCTTTTTTAACAATGTTTATGGGCATTAAAATTGCAATTGCTTTAGTAGTTATGCCAGGATTATTAACTAATTTATGGCAAGTTTTTGGTGAAATTAAAATTTCAAAAATAATTTATAGAATGTGGCCACTACTAGCATTTATGTTTTTATTTTCATTCTTAGGGGCAAGTATTTTAGTTGAAAATACTAGTTTTTTAACCTTACTTTTAGGTTGTTTATTATGTCTTTATGGATGTTTTAGTCTTTTTATAAAAAAAATAGTTATTTCAAAAAAATATGAAAAAATACTAGGTGCATTAATTGGCGCATTAAGTGGTTTCTTTGGAGGCTCAACAGGAACATTTATTTTTCCTTTAGCATTTTATGTTTATTCATTAAAAATGACTAAGCAAGAGTTTTTACAAAGTATTGCTCTCATATTAATATCAGCAAGTTTTTGTTTAGGCTTTGCATTAACTGGAAATAAATTATGGTCTTTGGAATTATTTGCATATTCATCTTATGCAGTTCTTCCTTCCTTCATAGGAATGTATTTTGGAAGAAAGCTTCAGCTTAAATTAGATGAAAAACTATTTAAAAATATATTTTTGTATATGTTAATCATAATAGGTTTGTTAATAATAAATAAAATTACATAAATATTAAGGAATAATATTATTAGGAATAAATAAGGTTATTCCAGGTATTAATAAAAGAATAAATAGACGAATAATATCTATAGTTACAAATGGCATCACACCCTTAAAAATAGTTTTTAAACTTACTTTATCTTTAACAAGAGTTTTTAATACATGTACATTTAGACCTATGGGCGGAGTAATTAAACTTATTTCAACAGCGACTACTACAAGGATCCCAAACCAGATTAAATTACCTCCCATTGCTTGTACTAAAGGGTAGAATATAGGAACAGTCAGCATCATCATAGATAGGCTTTCTAGAAACATTCCTAATATTAAGTATATAATAAAAATGCCTATTAGTAAGGTGTAAATATTAAAATTAAAAATAGATAAAAAATTTTGTAGGTCATTCGGAAGCCCTGCTAAATTAATAAAATTTGAAAATAATATAGCTCCAAAGAGTAAAAAAAATAACATACTAGTCACTTTTACTGTTTCTATTAATATCTCATAGAAAGACTTTATTGATATTTTTTTCTTAAGCATAACTATTATTAAAGATCCAAATGCCCCTACTCCTGATGCCTCAGTTGTAGTAAATATTCCTGTATAAATTCCTCCCATTACTATTGTAAATAATAGTATAATTCCTGTTACCCCTTTTAATGATTTTACTTTTTTTACAAAGGGAAGTGGAGTTTGAGTTTGAAAAGATTTTTTATTTAGTAATATGGATATTTTTATAGCAATAATATAACCTATTATACCTAGTAAGCCTGGAATTAATCCTGCTAAAAAAAGCTGACCAATATCTTGGCTTGTAATGATACCATATAAAACAAGTATCATAGAAGGAGGTATTAAAATTCCTAATGTGCCTCCTGCAGCAATCACTCCTGTAGCTAAAGAATCTGGATAATTATATTTTTTCATAGAAGGCAATGCAATTTTAGCCATTGTAGCAGTAGTAGCAAGTGAGGAGCCACATACAGAACTAAAACCTCCACAAGCTATAATAGTTGCCATAGCTAGTCCTCCTTTTTTATGCCTAAGCCACGCATTTGCTGCACTATATAATTCATCTGCTAAACCTGCTTTTACCACAAAATTACCCATCAGTAAGAATAATGGTAAAATTGATAAAGTATAATTCATTCCATTATCAAAAAATACTTGTCCAATCATAGCTAAAGATGCATCAGTACCAATTATAAATGTGAGACCTATAAAACCAATAGCTGCCATGGAAAATGCAATTGGTAGCCCTAAAGCAATCATTATCATTACAAGTACTAATCCAATTATCCATGTAAGCATTTTATTGTTTTACTTCATTAATTATTTTTTTTTTCTCATTAAATAAATATTTATAGCTATTACATAAAGCTATTATAGACGCAATCATACTTAGGGTAGCCATCATATATGCAATCGGCGCTTTAGGTATTTGTAAAAAAGTCGTTATTTCATTATATATATTTAAGTCTAAGCCATGCATATATAGTTGCCGTGCAATAATAAATAATATTACAGAAACTATAAAGTTTATAACTATTTTTTGAATTTTTATTATTGAATTGCTAAAATAATTAGTAAATAAAGAAACTGTTACATGTTCTTCGAGCCTAGTAATATAAGGAAGTCCAATATAAATTAATGCACCTAAAATAATTTCTGTTATTTCAGTAGTACCAGGTAGAGGCAAACTTAATAAGTAGCGACCTAGTACATCAATTACTGTAATCAACACTAGTGCTGTGAGAGATATTACGCATAAACCAAGTAATAATTTGTTAGAAGTTTGAAAAATATAGTTTAGCAAAGTTATGTATTATTCATTTTTAATAAGCTCTATTTCTTTTAAAAGTTTAGAATATATTTCGTGTGCATCTATTTTTTTTTCTTTTGAAATTTTATCCAAAGTAGATGCTATAATTGGCATAAGTATATTTTTAGCTAATACTTTATCCTTATCAGATAAGGTTTTTATTTGAACTCCATTATTTTTAGAAATATTTGTTCCTTTTTTATCAGCGTCATCCCAAGCTTTACCTGCCAATTTAGCTAGTGATTCTCCAGATACAGAATTGATAGCTATTTGATCTTTTTTAGATAATTTGTCCCATTTTTTTTTATTAATAACTAAAAACATACTTGTATTATATAAGCCTCCTTCAAAAAAGAATCCTTGTTTTATTAATCTATCTAATTTAAAAAATGAAATACTTTCTGCGGGTAATTGCATTCCATCTGCTACACCACCAGATAATAACTCGTAGGCTTTTGTTACAGGAGCTTGTAAAGGAACTAGGCCTAAGGCCTTAGCAGAACTTTGAGCAATACCTCCTCCAATTCTAATTTTTAAGCCTTGAATACTTTCAAGAGTAGTATATTTTTTATTTAACCAGAGCTGTCCTGGACCATGAGTATAAACTCCTAATAAATGTGTGCCTTTATGTTCTTCTAAACTTAATAATTCTCTTTGATAAATTCTTTGCCAAGCAACTGATAGTATTTCTGAGCTCTTACTAAGAAAGGGTAGCTCAGTAATCTGTGTACTTGTAAAGCGCCCTGCTGTATAATTATGAACCCCATATGTAATATCAGCAATACCTTTTACAGCAAAATTAAAGTGAGCTGGTGGAGGTCCAATTGGAGCTTCTAATAATACAATTTTAACTCTTCCTTCTGAAGCTTCATAAACATTTTTAATCCATGGAATCATAATATCCAGCACCCAAGGGTGAGTGGGAGGAAGCCAATTAGCCATACGCAAAGTTGTTTCAGCATAACTTTTATAAGGAAACAATATGAATAAAAATATTATGTATAATCTTAGTATCATTATTTATTTCTTTCATTCTATCTTCATGCATTAACTTTTTATAATACGCTTTAACTATTTTATAATCAATTTATCTGAGAGCCTTTTTAAGGAAGTCTTTTTTTAAGTATTTTATATTTGACTAACTTTATTATTAAATTACTTTTCAAATTTAATAAAACTTGTTTATACAAAACCTTTAATTTAAACTTATAGATAATAATTATAATTATAAGGCTGTTATGAAAAAACAATCAAAAGAAATATTATCTAATAAAACTGCAACAGCATTAAAAGCAGAATTATCTAAATATTCTGATATTTTTAATGTTAAAGAAACACAAGAATTAGTTCAAGAAGTGGTTTCATCTGTTACTGAAAAAACTCTTACAGATTGGATTAATACTAATATGGATAGTGTAGTTAAAAAATCTGTTAAAGAAGAATTAGCTAAAATTGCAAAAAACAAAACTTCAGCTAAAAAATAATTATTTAACTTCTTTTTTTCTATAAGCTAGCATGCAATGATCTAAACAATAGGGTTTGCCAATTTCTTGCGTTTCTCCACAGAAGTGAAATTCATCTGTTCCTGGATCACCAAATGGCCATCGACAACCTTTTATTTTTAAATGAAACATCTTGTCGCTGTTATCATTTGCTACTTCATTTTTGATTTGTGGTTTTAGGTCTTTGTTAAGTCCTAAGCGATTAGCTTTACCTATTACAGCATTTCTAGTTATGCCTTCTCCTAATTTTTCTGCAATATCTCTAGCAGGAATATTTTTCCCCCATAGTTTTGCTAACTTTTTTACTTTTGCTTCTGTCCAGTTTACAGCCATAATTTATATCCTGTCATATAATTAGTTATCAATAATTTTTATTGAATTATCAGCTAATTCAATAATGCTATGCAATAATACTTGAGCCCCTTTTGTTACATCTTCTTTATGCACATTTTCTACTTCATTATGGCTGATGCCATCTATACATGGTATAAAAATCATTGCAGTTGGGGCAATTGCATTAATATTAACTGCATCATGTCCTGCTCCTGAAACTATTTCTTTTGCCGAATAGTTAAGTTTATTTGAAACTTCCTTAATAATATTTTTAACTGATTTATTAAACAAATTTGATTTTAATTCAAGTATCTGTTTAATTTTAATTTCTACTTTATGTTTTTTTTCTATATTTTTTATATTATTCCTTAAGTTTTCATCCATTTCCTTTAAAGTTTTATCATCTGGATGTCTAAAGTCTACTGTTAAAAAACACTTTCCAGGTATTACATTTCTTGATGGAGAGCCTATTTCTAACACTCCACAAGTAGCACAAGCACCAGGCTGGAAATTATTACCTATAGAATTTACGAATAGAACAATTTCAGAAGCAGCCACTAATGCGTCTTTTCTACTAGACATTGGAGTAGGGCCTGCATGTGCTTCCATTCCTATAATATTTATTTCATACCATTTTTGAGCTTGAGCACCAGTTACTATTCCAATACTTTTATTCTCTTTTTCCAATATAGGGCCCTGCTCTATATGCGTTTCTATAAAAGCTCCTATAGGCCTTGGCATACAAGGCGATACACCATCATATTTAATTCTTTTTAGTTCGTTTCCTAACTCTAATCCTTGTGGATCCTTAATAGATAGAGCTTCTTTTAAATCATATTGTCCAGAAAATACTGCTGAGCCTGTCATAGAAGGAGGAAACCTGCATCCTTCTTCATTAGTCCACATTGCTATTTCTATAGGTGCTTCTGTTACATAATTATTTTCATTTAAAGTTCTAATAACTTCGAGTGCCGATAAAACTCCTAGCGCTCCATCGTATCTGCCACCAGTCGGTTGAGTATCTAGATGACTACCACTCATTATAGGAGGAAGATTATTATTTTTTCCTTCTCTTCGTGCAAATATATTTCCTATTTGATCTATTGTGATAAATAAATTTTCTTCCTTACACCATTTAATAAATAAATCTCTAGATTCTTTATCTAAATCCGTTAAGGTTTGTCTGTTTACTCCACCTTTCTGTGTGGCTCCTATTAATGCCATTTCATTAAGACTGTTCCATAACCTATTTTCACTTATTTGAATATTAGATGACATTTTTACCTCAAACTATTTTATAGATATAATATATTATTATGCACTATAGCATGATTTATTAAATTATCTTATTTTTCCCATGTAAAAATTTCTGCTATGCATTTATAAGTAATGTATTATAATTTTAAAAAAGAGAGGAATTATAAATATGTCTGTAAGTTATATATTTGAACCAAACCCGATAACTTCATGTAAAATAATAGATAGCATAGAGCACTTTCCGGTGAGAAGAATATTGTGTGTAGGTGCTAATTATGTTGCACATGCGTTAGAAATGGGCAGAGATCCTTCTAGGGAGCCTCCATTTTTCTTTGCTAAACCTACTGATGCAATAATAAATGCTGATAGGGGACTAAATACTATTATACCTTATCCTCCTGAAACTAATAATTTTCATTATGAAATGGAAATGGTTGTTACTATTGGTAAAAGGGCAGAAAACATAGAGCCAAATGAAACTGTTGATGTGATATGGGGTTATGGTGCAGGAATTGATCTTACTAGAAGAGATTTGCAAAAAGCAGCTAAAGATAAAGGTAGGCCATGGGAATTAGGTAAAGGTTTTGACAAATCTGCAATAATTAGTTCTTTATCTCCCGTTACTAAAATAGGTCACCCCCAAGATGCTAGAATTTGGTTAGCTGTTAATGATGTAATTAAACAGGATTCTAATATTGATAAATTAATATGGTCAGTTCCAGAAATGATATCCATTTTATCCAAAACTATGACTCTACTTCCAGGTGATATTATTTATACAGGAACTCCCGAAGGTGTAGGACCAATTAGCAAGGGTGATAAAGTCACTGGAGGAGTTGAAGGTGTTGGAGAAGTTAGTATAACTATTTCATAAATGGAGAAAAAATTGCTAAATCAACCAGTTCTTTACAATTATTTTAGAAGCTCTACTTCTGTTAGGGTTCGCATAGCTTTGAATTTAAAAGGGATAGATTACAAGTATGTTGCTCTTCATTTAAGAAAAAAAGAGCATCAAACAGAGGAATACTTAAAAATAAATCCTTATGGATTATTGCCTGCTATAGAGTTTCCTTCAGGTATGAAATTGAACCAATCCTTAGCAATTTTAGAATATTTAGATGAAATATATCCTACGCCAGCTATTATTCCAGTGAACTCTTTAGAAAGAGCTAAAGTACGCTCTATGGCTTATGCTATAGCTTTAGAAATTCATCCATTAAATAATCTTCACGTACTTAATTATTTGAAAGACGACCTTAATTTAGATGACGTAGGTGTTAAAAATTGGTTTTCAAAGTGGGTTCATAAAGCTTTTACTCCATTTGAAAGTATATTACAAAATGATACAGATACAGGAATATATTGTTTTGGAGATACACCTACTATTATAGATATATGTCTCTTTGCACAAGTTGTAAATAACGCACGATTTGATGTGGATATAACAAAATATCCGAAGATAAATAAAATTTATGAAGCTTGTTTAAATAATAAGGCTTTTTACGATGCTCTTCCAAAAAACCAACCAGATGCAGAGTAATATATAGACTTATTTATTTTTTAAAGACTTTTCAAATAAATTATTTATTCTGGACCAATGTTTTTCAGCAGCATTTTTATTATAAGTGTGTCTATCAGGAAAAGCAAAACCATGCTCTGTTCCCTCGTAAACTTCCATTCTAAAACGAGGTGTATTGTTGTTAAAGTGTTCTTCAATATTTTTTAATGCATCTTCATCAACCCATGTATCTTTTTCTGCAAAAGCTAAATATAAGTCAGCTTCAATTTTATTAGCACGTAAGTGAGGAGAATTTTCTTTATCAGTTAGTATTTTTACACCGTAGAATGATGCTGCTGCTATAAATTTTTTAGAATATGTTGAGCTTACACTAACTATATATTGTCCGCTCATGCAATATCCTATAGCTCCATAACCATCATGATTTAACTCTTCATTATTATCTAGGTAATCTAGAATATATTTTGTATCTGATACTACTAATTCATTAGTTGTATCGTCCATAGTTTTAATCATAGCTGAAAAATGACTTTTATCTTCTCTAATTTTTGCAAAAGTAAATGGATAAGATCCTTCTTTTCCTACGCGATAAAATAAGTTTGGTAACAATACATAATAACCCATACTAGCTAGTCTTCTAGCCATATCTCTTAGCTCTTCTCTGATTGCTGGTGCATCCATATAAATTATTATTGCTGGAAATGGTCCTCCTTCATCAGGCTTCACTTCAAATGTATCTATTAAACCATCTTTTGTTTCTATATTAATAAAGTTTTCAATCATGATTTTCTTTCTGTTAAATTAATATTTATCTAGATATGACCTGAAATATTTTTAGGTTTATAAGGTTTTTCTAATAAATCAATCTGTTTATCAGATAATTTTAAGGATAAGGAATTTATGAGTGTTTTTAACTGTGTTAATTTACCTGGGCCAATTATAGGACATGTGATTCCCGGTTTTTGTGATAACCAAGCTAACGCTACCTCAACAGGCTCACGGTTTTCTTCTTGAGCAATACTTTTTAATGTTTCTAGTATTTCGAAGTCACTATTATTATAGTAGTAATCATCTGCAAGAACATCATTTTTTGACCTATCTGTTTCTCCGCCTCCTGTTTTATGCCTGTTTCCTGCTAAAAACCCCCTTGCAAGTGGGCTCCATGGAGTAATTGCTAAGTTATCATTTATACATAATGGAATCATTTCCCTTTCTTCTTCTCTATAAATTAAATTCACATGATTTTGCATGGAAACAAATTGTGTCCACCCATTTTTTTTTGCAGTTTCTTGAGCTTTAACAAGCTGCCATGCAAACATACTTGAGGCTCCTATATATCTAGCTTTTCCAGATTTCACTATATCATGCAAAGTCTCCATAGTTTCTTCTATTGGAGTATCGTAATCCCAACGGTGTATTATATAGAGGTCAATATAATCCATTTTAAGTCTTGATAACGAAGCATCTATAGCATTAAAAATATATTTTCTAGATAACCCTTTTTGGTTTGGCCCTTCGCCCATAGGATTATAAACTTTAGTGGCAACAACAATTTCATCCCTATTTGCCATTTCGTTTAACAGTTCGCCAGTAACTTCTTCACATGAACCATTAGAGTATACATCTGCTGTATCAAAGAAATTTATTCCAGCATCTAAAGCTTCTTTAAAAACAGGTTTTGCATCTTTTTTCCCTAATGCATAATTTCTCCAACCTTCTGTCATTGCAAACATCATAGTTCCAAAGCAAAGTTTAGAAACTTTCATTCCTGTTGATCCAAAGCGAACATATTCCATATTGTGACCCCTCTAAATTTTTTGCTTAGTTATTCAGTTTACTTTTTTTATTTGTTGCGTCAATCAGATATAGGCTAACAATTTAATTTAAAAAAATATAAAAAGGTGCATTTATTTTTCAATGAAGATATTCTTTGTTCATATTATAAATTTATAAGGTTTAATAATGCTTATATTAAGAATAATAATTGCTCTTTTTATTTTTTCTAACCTTTCATATGCTGATGATGCATTAGTTAATGAAAAAAAAGCTAAAGCTGCTATTAAAGAGTTAGCTATTAGTTTAAAAAAATCATTGAAGACGGCTTTGCAAGAATCAGGCCCAATTGCAGCAGTAGAATATTGCAATATTGCAGCTTTAGATATTACAGATGGCATATCTTTAAATAAGGGTGTCATTTTAAAACGTACTAGTTTAAAGGTAAGAAATAATATTAATATAGCTTCTTCCTGGGAAATAAATATTTTAAATCAATTTGAGAAAAGAAAGGTGCTAGGAGAATCTATAGGTTCTATAGATTATCAGGAAGTATATTTTGACAGCAATAATAAACCATTTTTCAGATATATGAAGGCAATACCTACAGGAGAAGTTTGTTTGACTTGTCATGGTTCTAACATAAAGGCCTCTTTGCAAACAAGAATAAATGAATTGTACCCAGAAGATAAAGCCTATGGTTTTAAAATAGGTGATATCAGGGGCGCTTTCTCTGTTCAAACCCCATTATCTAATTGAGATATAACTTTTTATGATTCCAATTTACGATGACAATCCTGCATTAGGAAAACCATTATTAGTAATAGCTATAATTGCTACATGTATTATTATTTTTTTCTGGCAGTCAGGTTTAGGCTACCAGGGCAATAATACAATAATTATGGATTTTGGATTAACTCCTGCAGCGTTTCTTGGAAAGATAGAGCAGACTGGACCATTACTTTCAATTTTCACTTTATTTACTTCCATGTTTATGCACGGTGGATTTATGCATTTAGCTGGTAACATGCTTTATTTATGGATATTTGGGGATAATATAGAGGGTGCGCTAGGACATTTTCGTTTTATCCTATTTTATTTTTTATGTGGGATAGTTGCAGCTTTTGCACAAATATTATCAGCGCCGGATAGTACTATTCCTATGATAGGGGCTAGTGGCGCTGTATCAGGTGTTTTAGGAGCTTATTTAATTTTTTATCCACGAGCGCGTATAAGAACTTTTGTTTTTTTAGGAATATTTATAACCTTTTTAAGGCTTCCTGCTGTATTATTATTGGGGGTATGGATTTTAGGGCAGATTATTAGTGCTGCTATTTCTAACCCTGGTTCTCCTGGAGTAGCCTGGTTTGCTCATTTAGGAGGTTTTTTTGCAGGGATATTATTGTCTCCTTTACTAAAGAAGCCAAATATTAATATTTTTCAAAAATCCAGAATTAAAGTTAAAGAAAAACCTATTAAAATTCGTTTTCGAAAATAATATTTTTATTCATTAAATTCTTGCTTATCAGGAATTCTAGTAAAGGCTATCCTTGTTCCTGAAAAAGATTTTATTTTTTTAGGTAGCTGCCCTAAAATAACACTGTCTCTACCAAAACGACTATTAATATTATCCATGGTTTGAGATATTTTTTCAAAGCGATTTGTATTTAAAATTACTTTTCTATCTAATCTTTCAAATAAATTAGGCTGTAATTCATTACTTTTTTCTAGTTTATAAAGTGTTATACTAATTTTTTTAACTCTTATTATTTTTTTATTTTTAATTAGATTGTTCCATACTATTTTTGATTCTTCTAATAATTTTTTATTATCACATGCCCTATAAAATATGCTTTTACCTTCTAACCTTATCCCTTTCTCTGTCCTTATGCTTAGAGATAATCTGCTACTATAGTAATCCATTCTTCTTAGTCTGCTGGCTGCTTTAAGTAGTAAGCGAAACATAACTTTTTCTGCTAGTTCTATAGCTCTCCATTTGGGTTCTAATACATGGCTGTGCCCTATAGTCTTTCTTTCTGTTTTAATATCAGTAATTTCTTGTCCTCTTAACATATACCAAAATTTTTCTCCTTGAACATTTCCCCAAAGTTTTCGCATATGCTTTGGAGATATATTATAAAGCTCTGAAATTGATAGAATGCCACATTTATTTAATCTATATTCCATGGCTTTTCCTATTCCTGTAAGGTCAGAAAGTTTAAAGTGTTTAATGCGCTCAGGGATATCTTTGCTATAAATAATTTGTAACCCATCTGGTTTTTCTAAATTACTTGCAGTTTTAGCAAGGAATCTGTTAGGTGCAATTCCTATAGAGCAACGTATATAATTGCCCACATTTTTTTGGAGGCCTTTTTTAATATTTTTAGCTATTTGAATTGCTTGTTTTTCTTTTTTTTGATTCCCTGTTAGTTTGCAGGCAACTTCATCTATAGAGGCAATAATTTCTATAGGTATATATTTGTTTATTTCAGCTAATATTTTATGGTGGTATATAACATAGTTTTCATGTTTTGCTTCTACACATATTAATTCTGGACATAGTTTTTTTGCTTCATAAATCATTGTCCCTGTTTTAACGCCATAAGCTTTTGCTTCATAGCTTGCAGCTATTGCGCACGTGGCATCTGTCATTATCGGAACAATTGCAATTGGTTTATTTCGCAAATGTTTTTGCAGTTGTTGTTCAACGCTAGCAAAATAACTGTTTAGGTCTAAGTAAAGCCAGTTTAATATCATTTTTTACTCAAATACATGATGTTGGTTGAATTAATTTGTTCATGTTTTGTTCTAATTAATTATCTATGTTAAGTCAATAGTATTTAAAAAACTAAGGAGATATTTTAAAAATATTTACTGCAGATGTAGGAAAATTACCAGAAGCAGAAATAGCTTTATTTAATTTTTTAAGATCTGGCCTTTGACCATATTGAGTATTGAGTGTATGAGATAAAATCCCACTTGTTATTAATATGGTATTAATTTGTACAGTATTTCCTCCCAAAATATCTGTTTCTAAACCGTCACCAATAATTGAGACATTACTTAAATTTATTTTAGGAGATATTTTTTTTAAATGTTTTAACGCTTCTAAAAAAACGTTTTTATAGGGTTTTCCAAATTGTTTAACAATACCTCCCAATTTTTTATAGTCTTCTGCAATGGCTCCAGCACAAAATATTTTTTTACCATTTTGTCTTACAACTATTTTATCTGGGTTAGCACAAATCATAGGTAACTTATATTTTAAACATTCCTTTAACTCATTTGTGTAATCTTTTAATATATGGTCAAAATCACGTGGACCAGTAATTAGTACAAAGTCTGACCCTTCAGGATTTTTAGATTCTTGAAATTTAGTATTATCCAATAAATCATTATCTTCCTTTAGTCCTATAAAATAATATTTTACTCCTGAAACTATATTAGTATTGTTAATTAGTTCATTTCTACATACATCACCAGAAGATATAATTTTATTGTATAAGTTTTTTCCTATACCAATTTTTGATAACTTCTCACTTACTATATCAGATTTTCTAGGAGCGTTAGATAAAAGAACTATTGGAATATTACGTTCATTAAGTTTTTTTAGTGTGTTTAGTGCTTCTGGATAGACTTTAATACCATCCCATAATACACCCCATATATCTAAAATAAGTCCTTCTGAATTATTGATCATAAAATTTAAATCATCATAGAAGGGCACATTATTATTACTTGTTTTAATCATCTAGGTAATTACCGTTTACTATTTCGTAGGATTTACTTCCTATTAGAGTCGAAAGTGATTCATCACCAATTTTTTTTGAAAGTTCATTATTAATTTTATTTAGTAACTCAGACCCATTATATACTAGACCTGTATACATTTGTATAATAGTAGCACCAGCAAGAATTTTCAAATAAGCTGTCTCTCCACTATCTATTCCTCCAATACCAATAAATTTTATCTTATTCTGAGCATATAAATAAGCTTTTGCTAACATTAATGTGGATTGATAAAAAAGAGGTTTTCCAGATAACCCTCCATTTTCTATTTTTTTATTAGAGATTAAATTATTAGGTCGTTTAATTGTTGTATTAGAAATACATAAAGCATCTATATTATTATCTATTGCTGTATCAATAAGCTTTTTTAATTCTATATCTTCTAAGTCAGGTGCAATTTTTAACCATAATTGTAATGATGATCCTCTCTTGTTTTCTATTGCTTTTCTTTCATTATCTATAGTTTTTAATAGTTTTGAGAGAATATCGCTTGTTTGTATGTTTCTAAGTCCTGGAGTATTAGGTGAGGATATATTAATGGTTAACCAATTAGCATAATGGCCTAAAGTTTTTGCAATCTCCAAATAATCACTAATATAGTCAGTTGTTTCTTTATTGCATCCTATATTTATCCCAAGAGGAATATTTGACTTATATTGTTCTAAGCGTTTACTAATATAAGTTAAACCTTTGCTTGGAAAACCTAACCTATTAATAATAGCTTTATCTTGAGGAAGCCTAAAAACGCGAGGTTTGCTGTTTCCTGCTTGATATTTAGGTGTAATCGTCCCTATTTCTACATGCGCTAAACCTAATTTATCTATTTGATGAAAGGCTTCAGCATCCTTATCAAACCCAGCAGCAAGTCCTATAGGGTGTTTAAAATTTATATTACCTAAAGAAACATTTAAATTTTCATAATTTTTTATAAAGTTTTGAGGGTTTAAACCATTTTTAAATAGTTTTATAGTAATAAGGTGAGACAATTCCGGAGGAATTTTATGTAAAAATTTTAATAAAATATTATTTATATGTTTCATTTTTACTTTCTATTAATTGAATAAATAAATTATATAATTTTTTAGTTTATATCTCTATAAAAATATTTTTATAATTACTATTATACTTGCAGAAAAATTATAAAATGCATATACTCTTTCGCTTTCCTTATAGACAAAGGTAATTATAGATTGCAGGGATAGTAAATGTTAAAACAAAAAAATAATTCTAAAAAAGTGGGCGTTATAATGGGCAGTCAATCTGACTGGGAGACTATGAAAAATTCCGTCAAAATATTAGAACAGTTTTCTATTCCTTATGAGCTTAATATAGTATCTGCACATAGAACTCCAGATAGATTATATGCTTATGCAAAAGCAGCTAAAAATAAAGGTATTAAGGTTATTATAGCAGGAGCAGGAGGGGCCGCTCATTTACCTGGAATGATTGCTTCTTTAACAAGTATTCCAGTCCTTGGAGTTCCGATTTTGAGTAAAGCACTAAGTGGTATGGATAGTTTATTATCTATAGTTCAAATGCCAGCTGGAGTTCCTGTTGCTACTTTAGCTATAGGTGATCCAGGAGCATCTAATGCAGGTTTAATGGCAGCACAAATCTTAAGCCTTAATGATAAAGCTTTAGATAGAAAAGTAAAAAATTACAGAACTAAGCAAACAAATTCAGTTTTAGATAAACCGGTAATACCAGTTGAAAGATAAAGTTTTAGGTATTGTTGGAGGTGGTCAATTAGGTAGGATGATTGCTCTTGCAGCAGCTAAACTTGGAATAGAATGTCATGTTTATGACCCTGATTCTAATGCGCCAGCATTTCAAGTATGTTCCAAATCATATATTAATGATTATGAAGATTTAAATGCTATAAAACAGTTCGCTAAAAAAATAGATGTAGCTTTATATGAGTTTGAAAACATACCTCTTAAATCAGCTCAAATAATTGAAGAATTATGTACATTAAGGCCTTCTTCTTTTGTTCTATCTATATCACAAGATAGGTTAGTAGAAAAAAATTTTTTAGTAGATAAAGCTAAAGTTCAGACAGCTAAGTTTTATGAATGCAATAGTTATGAAGATTTAGTTAATGCAAAAGAACTTATAAAAGGTGAAGCAGTTTTAAAAACTAGAAGGTTTGGTTATGATGGTAAGGGACAGGTTAAGATAGATTCTAATACAAATTTATTAGAGGCTTGGAAAAGTATAGTCAGTGATGAATTAATATTAGAAGAGTTTATTTTTTTTAAAAGAGAGTTAAGTATTATTATTGCGAGAGATCAAAGTAATAAAACTAAGTTATATGATACAGTAGAAAATAAGCATAAAAATCATATTCTAGATCAAACAATTGCACCAGCTCCTGGAATATCAGATAAAGTTTCCAAATTATCTAAAAATATAGCTCTTCGTATAGCTAATGAGATTGATCTTATAGGAATACTAGCAATTGAATTATTTGAACTTAATAATGGAGATTTAGTGGTTAATGAAATTGCACCCAGACCACATAACTCTGGCCATTGGACTATGGATGGATGTGTTACAGACCAGTTTGAGCAGGCAGTAAGAGCTGCAGTTGGAATTGATTTAGGTAGCACTGAAAGGTTATTTGATATTGTTATGCAAAATTTAATAGGAACAGATATACATTTAGCGGATAATTTAATAAATGACCCAAATTGTAGAGTGCATAAATATGGAAAAAAAGAAATTAGGCCTGGCAGGAAAATGGGGCATGTTAACTATTTAATAAAATAAAGTTATGTCTTAATCGATTTTAAACTTTTTATAAGGTTTATTAATTTATTAGAAATATTTAATTTTGATATTTTAGATTTTACTTTTCCTGATTGTTTTCCAAATTCTAAAACTTCATCAATCCTTCTATTAAGAAACAATTTTGTATCATTAATATTCTTACTTTTATCACTAAACCAACATATTAGAGTAGTTATATAAACCCAAGAAAGAAGAATTCTTTTAGTATAATGGTTGTAGTCTGTAGAAGTGTCTCCAGCAGACTTCCAAATTAGATCAGAAGTATTCCAAAGGTGTTTTAAAGATTTAAATGGATTAGAGGCTTCACTAATAAATATATGTTTGATAGATTTCTTATTTTTTTTAAATAAGTCTAATCGGATTATTACTCCATTATAGATCTTATCTCTGATTCTTATATTGCTATAATCAAGTGTATCTATTTTTTTTAACATTTTTATGTCTGTTTCATTAAAAAAATATTGCTTTAATTCAAATATGCCTTCAGGAAAAAGCCTTCCTAATTCTCCTTCAGAGATATCACAATTTTTAGCTGCTATATTAAGCATTTTTTTATTAAAGCCATGATTTGCAATATCAATAAGTGACCTATTAAGTATTTTTTTTCTTTTCTTATTGTATTTTAATGATTCACTATCCATTTATTCTTTCCAATGCCTTGCTTCACTTACAAACTGTAAGGAGGATAAATCATCCATTCGTTGAGGATATAAAATACCAAATAAGTGGTCACATTCATGCTGCACAACTCTTGCATCAAAGCCTTCAGCTATAGTCTCTATTTTATTTCCTTCTATGTCTAATCCAGTGTATTTAATTTTATTAGGTCTAGAAACTTTTCCTCTTAAACCAGGCACAGATAGGCATCCTTCCCAGTCTATGCTAGTTTCTTTTGTTAAGAATTCTATCTTTGGGTTAATTAGTGTTATTAATGATGTTTTGCTGTCATGAGTTGCTTCAAATAGGACTACTTGAAGGGATACATGCACTTGAGGTGCAGCTAAACCGACGCCTGAACCTCCTAAATCACTTAGTGTGTCAAGCATATCATTAACTAGTTTTTTAATTTCAGGACTAGTAGGGTCGTTTACTTCCTTTGCTTTTTCTAAAAGTAATGGATGCCCCATTTTAGCAATTTTTAATATAGCCATATTTATTTTTCCAAGTTTAATATATAATATTACTAATATTCTTCATAATGCTTCACATACTTTAAAAGTTATGTTATTACCACATTTTATATGGTTAATAATATATATTATTATTAAATTTAATGTAAGGCGAGGAGATAGAAGTGCAAGTAATTGTTAGAGATAATAACGTAGATCAGGCTTTAAAAGTACTAAAGAAAAAAATGCAAAGAGAAGGCATGTATCGCGAAATGAAAAAAGGTAGAGCTTTTGAAAAACCTTCTGAAAAAAAAGCAAGAGAAAAAGCTGAAGCAGTAAGGCGCTGGAGAAAATTACAAAGAAAGAAAGAAATGACGGAAGAATAGATTATATTCTATTACTCATTTACTATATTTTTTAATTTTTTGTTATTATATAACTTTTCTAAATTTTCACAAATAAACTTGAATCTTCTATCCCATAATTGATGGCTCCATGCCGATGCATGAGGGCTAAATATTACATTTTTTAATTTATGCAATGGGTTTTTTGAAGGATAGAGCTTCTTCCTAGAATTATTTTGAGGATAATTATACCATACATCAATAACAGCACCTCGAATTAATTTATGCTTTAATGCTACATATAAATCATCTTCATTAACAATGGGGCCTCTAGCTACATTAATAATGACAGCTCTTTTATTCATTTTCTTAATCAACTTTAGATCAACCATATCTTTAGTACTTTCATTAAGAGGACAAGCAACTATAAGATAATCAATTTTATTAATTATTGTTTTTATGTTTTTGGAAGATATAAAATTTATTTTATTATTATTTTTATATTTTTTTATATCACGAACTATTGCTGTTATATTCATACCAAAAGCATTAGCTCTTTTACTTATTTCTTTTCCAATATGTCCAAAACCAATAATTCCTAGATTTTGGTTATATAATTCACCATGAAAAGAAGTCCTTGAAAAATATCCTGTCCAATCACCTTTTTTAAGTTGAATATCCATTTTATTCAAATGTATTTCAGATTCTAGCATGGCCAATAAACAATATTCAGCCATAGGGATTTCATGTTCGAAAGTATTGCTAACTATGCAACCCTTGGGTACAGATTCAAAATGAATATTATCATAACCTGCGGCAGGAATTTGAATGAGCTTTAATTTAGGAGCAATTATTTTTTTATTTGGCCACCGAGTTGTAATAAAAACGTCAGCATCCGATAGTTCTTTTGTAAGTAAGCTAGGTCTTTTTGTTACACTTAATATATTATAGTTAGACAAAGTATTTATTTTTTTAAAATTAGATTTTAAATATTTTTCAAAATCTATGTCAAGTCCGCCTGGAATTACTATTTTAAGTTTTTTTTTAGTCATTTTTTTCAATTATTTATTATATAGTAAATAATATATATAATAAATTTTTATTTTATAAAAGCATTCATAGGAGGTATCAATGCTGTTAGAGCAAATATGGACAGGAAACGCTTATAGAAACTATAATTATTTAATAGCTTGTCCACATACAGGCGAAGCTATAGCTATTGACCCGTTAGAATCTAAGATGTGTTTTGATAAAGCTAAAGAAAATGGTTGGGATATAACTAAAATATTGAATACACATGAGCATGGCGATCACACAGGAGGAAATATTAACCTGTCTAATTTAACTGGCGCTAAAGTAATGGCACATAAAGGAGCAACTGGAAATATCCCAGGAATGTCTGTGTCTTTATCTGAAGGAGATATAATTAAAGTAGGCAAGGAATTAGAATTAGAGGTTTTAGATACACCTGGTCATACCATGACACACATATGCTTACTGTCTAAGACAGATAAACCTGCTTTATTTTCAGGAGATACTCTATTTAATGCTGGAGCTGGAAATTGTCATAATGGAGGACACCCAGAACATTTGTATGAAACATTTTATAATCAATTTAAAAACCTACCAGATACTACTTTAATATATCCTGGACATGATTATTTAGAAAATAATTTAGAATTTACTTTAGATAGAGAACCTAATAATAAATATGCAGAAGAATTACTCAATTCTATAAAGAATAACTCTGAGTCAGGTAATGTAATTACAAATTTAGAAATGGAATATAATATTAATACTTTTTTTAGACTATCAAGTAGTACTATTATAGAGAGACTAAGAGATAATTTTCCAGAATTACCATCTAGTCCGTCACAAAAAGAAGTTTTTTTATTATTAAGACAATTAAGAAACAAATGGTAAAAAAATAATTATTTATATGGATATCTGATATGGAAAGATCTTTTAAAAAGGAAATAGAGGCGCTTAAACTTGGAGAAGGAGAAACTTTTCAAGGAGAAGGGATACTTGCTGTTACAAAAGCGTTATTGCAGTCAGGGGTATCTTATGTTGGGGGTTATCAAGGATCTCCAGTTTCCAATTTATTAGATGTGATGGTGCAAGCTAAAGATTATATGAAAGAGTTAGGCGTTCATGTAGAAGCATGTGCAAATGAATCTTCTGCAGCGGCAATGCTTGGTGCATCAATAAATTATCCAGTAAGAGGTGCTGTTACTTGGAAGTCTATAGTAGGAAGTAATGTTGCCTCAGATGCATTATCTCATCTATCTTCTGTTGGTGTGTTAGGTGGATCATTAATAATAATTGGTGAAGATTATGGTGAAGGTTCAAGTATAATTCAAGAAAGAACACATGGCATCGCTTTAAAATCAACTATATGGCTCATGGACCCTCGACCTAACCTTCAAGTAATAGTAGATACAGTTCAAAAGGCATTTGAGCTTTCTGAATATTCACATACTCCTGTTATGATGCAATTAAGAATTAGAGCGTGTCATTTACAAGGAACATTTATTACAAAAGATAATATCAAGCCAAATATTTCAAGTATTAATAAAATAAAAGAAGTAGCTCCACACAATTATGATTTAATAGCACATCCTCCAAGTACTTATGCACAAGAAAAACTAAAATATGGTCAGAGAGCAGAACTAGCAAAACATTATGTAGCAGATAATTCTCTAAATGAATTTTTCGAAGGAACAATAAAAGAAGTAGCCTTAATAGTACAGGGTGGACTTTATAATAATTTGATATCTTCTTTGCAGGAAATGGGCCTTGCTGATAGCTTAGGCAATACTCAAATATCTATTTATGTTTTAAATGTCGTACATCCATTAATTCCAGATGAAATCATTTCTCATGCTAAAAAATTTAAAGCATTACTAGTTATTGAAGAGGGGCAGCCTCAGTATATTGAACAGGAATTAGGATTGCTATTACATAAAGAAAAAATTAATGTTGATTTGAAGGGTAAAGATATTCTCCCTATGGCAGGCGAATATACTTCTGAAGTTATATATAAAGGTGTTTTTAGCTTTATAAATAATTATATTCCTGATTTTCAAAATTTCTCTAATTTAAATTATAATGCTGAAATAGATCAATTAAGGGATGAAGCATCTTCTTCCTTGGGGGAAGTTGTTCCTGCAAGACCGCCAGGGTTTTGCACAGGGTGTCCAGAAAGACCATTCTTTTCAGCTTTAAAAATGGTGGAGAAAGATATAGGAAAAATCCATGTTTCTACCGATATAGGGTGTCATTCTTTTGCTACCTTTGCTCCATTTTCTTTTGGTCAATCTATTTTAGGTTATGGAATGAGTCTCGCCTCAAGTGCAGGTGTTCAAAGTTTTTCAGATAAAAGGCCTATTGCTATAATGGGAGATGGAGGATTTTGGCATAATGGTTTGTTAAGTGGTGTAGCATCAAGATTATTAAACAATTCAGATGGTATATTAGTTATACTTCAGAATGGATATACATCAGCAACAGGTACGCAAGATCTTATTTCAACTCCTGAATCCAGTAACAGAGTATTGGCAGCTTCTGAAAGCTCTACTAGTACAGATAAAACAATAGAGAAAGCGTTAGAAGGTTTAGGAGTAGAGTGGATAAAAACTGTTCATACTTATGAAGTTGGTTCTGTTAAAAAGGTTATTGCTGAGGCATTTGAAAGTTCTTTTAATGGTTTAAAAGTAATCATTGCAGAAGGGGAATGTCAGTTAGAAAGACAAAGACGATTAAAACCTATTAAAGCTAATGCTATAAAAATGAATAAACGATTTGTGAGAGTTAAGTATGGGGTAGATGAAGCGACTTGTACGGGTGATCACTCCTGTATAAGGCTTTCTGGGTGCCCAACATTAACAGTTAAGCCATCTAGTGATCCTTTAAAAACAGATCCTGTGGCTCATGTTACTGATGGATGTGTCGGTTGTGGTTTATGTGGAGAAAATGCAATAGAAGCAACATTATGTCCTTCTTTCTATAAAGCTGAAATAATAAATAACCCTAATTTTAAAGAACGTTCTCTATCATGGATGAGAAATAAAGTTATTGGTTTACTTTCTTGAATAATCATAAAACTTTATCAGTATTAATTACCGCACTAGGAGGAGAAGGCGGTGGAACTTTAATGAATTGGATTTTAGATTGTGCAAGAAAAGAAAATTTTTTTGTACAGGGAACTTCTATACCAGGAGTTGCTCAAAGAACAGGAAGTACAAGTTATTATATAGAAATATGTGACCAAAATTTTGAAAAAGGTAAGGAGCCAATATTATCACTATACCCAAAGCCCGGAAGAGTAGATGTAGTCATTGCTAGTGAATTATTGGAAGCAGCGAGGGTAATTGAAAAAGGATATGTAAACCCCGATAAAACTTTATTAATTACTTCTTCTAGCAGAACTTATACTAATTTAGAAAAATCACATTTGGCAGACGGAAGGTTTAATGAAGATAAAATATTAGCGACATGTAATAAAATGTCTAAAAGTTTTATATGTTTAGATTTAAACAAAATAGCTTTAAATCATTCAACAATAGTTTCTGCGACAATGTTTGGAGCATTAGCAGGCTGCCATGTGTTTCCATGGTCAAAAAAAACTTGTGAAACTATTTTTTCTAAAAATGATTTTGGAAAAAATAGTTTAGAAGGTTTTAATTTTACCTATAGTGAAATCAATTCTGATACTAATAATATTTTTGATGCTAATTCTTTTGCTAGCTCTATTTTAGTAAAAAAGCAACTTGATGATGAGGTCTTTTTATCATCGTTGCCAATGGAACTTTCTAACCTAGTAGCGTTAGGAAAAGAAAGGTGTATTGATTATCAAAACAAAAAATATGCAAAGTTATATATCGCTAGAATTAAAAAAATAGTTTCTTCAATAAATTTAGAAAATGAACAGATAATTCCAATTATAGAAAATATAGTGAGAAGACTATCTTTGTGGATGACTTATGAAGATATTCCTAGAGTTGCGCAACATAAGATAAAGCCAGAGAGATTTATAAAAATAAAAGAAGAAATAAAAATAAAAAAAAATCAAATACTTTTGGTTCAAGATATTTTTAAACCAGGTATAAATGAAATAGGAGCTATGTTGCCTAGAAAAATAGGACAGTTTTTTATAAAAAATAATAAAGTAATGTCATTTTTACCTTTTATAGGAAAAGGCATGAAAATTAATTCATTAACAATATTTGGTTTTCTTAGTCTAAAATTTCTAGCGACTTTTCGTTATATCAGGACAATTTCTCTACGTTATAATGAAGAGCAAAAAAATATAGAAAAATGGATTAATAATATTATTATTGCTTTAAGTAAATCTGTAACTTTTGCAGAAGGCTTAGCAGATATGCCTCAAATTTTAAAAGGTTACGGAGATACTTGGGATAGAGGAAAAATAAAATATAATATGATTAATAGTGCTTTAGTAGAAAAAAAAATAGGTGATCTTAACAATAGTAAGGATGGAGAAATTTTAAAACAAGCTATTCTAATTTGTATGAATGATACAGAAGTTGAAAAATTAGAAATATTTTTAAATAATAATTCTTAATTATTATATTTTAATCTAGTGCTTGAACTATTTTTTCACACATTTTTTTAGCATCTGCAAAAAGCATCATAGTATTTTCTTTGTAAAAAACATCATTATCAATACCAGCATAACCTGGTGATAAAGATCTCTTAACAAATAAAACAGTCTTTGCGTTTTCAACCTCTAAAATAGGCATTCCTGCTATTGGACTAGTGGGGTCTGTTTTAGCAGCTGGGTTTGTTACATCATTAGCACCTATAACAAAAGCTACATCTGTAGAAGAAAAATCACTATTAATATCTTCTAGTTCAAAAACTTCATCATATGGAACATTGGCTTCAGCTAATAGTACATTCATATGTCCAGGCATTCTACCTGCAACTGGATGAACAGCATATTTTACATTAACACCCGAATCTTTTAATTTATCTGACATTTCTCTTAAAATATGTTGTGCTTGGGCTACTGCCATTCCATAACCAGGAACAATAACTACATTTTGAGAATTTTGCATAATAAAAGCCGCATCTTCAGCACTTCCAGACTTTGCATTTTTATTAGCATTACCTGTTTTTTGATCTTCGGATGTATTCCCAAAGCCTCCTAATATCACGCTTATAAAGGATCTATTCATAGCTCTACACATTATGTAAGAAAGAATAGCACCAGAACTTCCTACCAAAGCACCAACTATTATTAAAGCAGTATTTTGAAGGGTAAAACCTATACCTGCCGCTGCCCATCCTGAGTATGAATTTAACATAGAAACTACTACAGGCATATCTGCCCCACCAATAGGTATAATTAAAAGGATGCCTATTAATAAAGCTAATATAGTTAACATATGAAAATAATTAGGATCTTCATTATTAGTAAAACATATTATCAAAATAACCATAGCAACACCTATTAAAAGATTAACTATATGTTGCCCTTTAAATACTAATGGAGCTCCACTTATAATTCCTTGGAGTTTTCCAAAGGCAATAATAGAACCTGTAAAAGTAATTGCTCCTATTGCTACACCTAAAGACATTTCTATTCTGCTTGCAATTTTTATAGATCCTATACTTCCTATACCATAGGATTCGGGTGATAATAATGCAGTGTATGCTACAAGAACAGCTGCTACACCAACTAAGCTATGAAAAGCTGCAACTAATTGAGGCATAGCTGTCATTTCTATTTTAAGTGCTATAGTGGTGCCTATAACTCCTCCTATTAAAATTGCAGTTATGATAAGAGAATAATTCGATGTCTCAGGTTGTAAGATAGTAGTTATAATAGCTACTGTCATTCCAAGAATTCCAAAGTAATTTCCTTTTCTAGCACTAGTTGGGCTAGATAAACCTTTAAGTGACATTATAAACAGTATAGAAGCTAATAAATATAAAAGAGCTGAGAAATTGATACTTATCATTTATCTTTTCCTTTATTTTTTTTAAACATTGCTAACATTCTCCACGTAACAACAAATCCTCCAAAAATATTTATAGAAGCTATAATAATTGCAATAAAACCTAACCATTTAGATGTGATATCAACTTCATTACTTGCTGAACCTAGTGCAATTAATGCTCCAACAATTATTATTCCTGAGATCGCATTAGTAACAGACATTAAAGGAGTATGTAATGCAGATGTAACCGACCAAACAACAAAATAGCCTACGAAAATTGCAAGGATAAATATCGTTAAGTCTATAATAAATGGATCGGTCATACTGTATTCTCCTAGGTCTATATATTCATAACTTTACCGTCATGACTAACACAAGATTTTTTTAGTATTTCATCTTCCCAGTCTATTTCAATTTTTTTATCTTTAACCATTAATTGAACAAAGTTAAATAAGTTTTTTGAGTATAAACTGCTTGCATCCTGAGATAATTTACTCGGAAAATTTGCATAACCCATTATTTTGACACCATGCTCAACAATAGTTTCATTTAATTTAGTGAGTTTATAATTACCGCCAGCTTCTGCAGCTAAGTCCACAATTATAGAGCCTGGTTTCATATCTTTAACCATATCATCAGTAATTAATTCTGGAGCTTCCTTCCCAGGAATTAAAGCAGTAGTTATGACAATATCTTGAGCTTTAATAGTTTTATGCAGAAGGTCTTTTTGTTGTTTTTTATATTCATTTGTCATTTCTTTAGCATAGCCACTATCTGTTTCATTATCAGAGATAGTATCATTTTCTAAGATTACTTCCACAAATTTTGCACCCAAGCTTTCAACTTGTTCTTTAGCGGCAGCCCTAACATCAAAAGCGGAAACTATAGCACCTAGTCGTCTTGCAGTAGCTATGGCTTGCAATCCAGCTACTCCAGCTCCAAGTATTAAAATCTTAGCAGGAGCAATAGTGCCTGCAGCTGTCATCATCATCGGTATTGCCTTAGAAAACTCAGACACAGAATCTATAACAGCTTTATATCCTGCAAGATTAGACTGAGAAGATAAAGCATCCATAGATTGAGCTCTACTTATTCTAGGTATAAGTTCTACAGAAAAGGCATCGATATGATTATTTGCTAGATCTTTTATTTTATCTTGGTTTTGTAATGGCTTTAAGAAGCCTATAACTTTAGTACCTTTATTGTAATACTTAATATTATCTGAGCCATTTCCATCTTTATGAACAGTATTTACTTTAAGAACAATATCTGCAGAAGATATCAGTGTCTTAGTATCAGTAACAATATTAGCTCCTGCATTTTTATAAGACTCATTAGAAAAAAAAGAACTTACACCAGCGTCTTCTTCAATATCTACGGAAAAACCTAAAGAAATAAATTTTTTTACTGTTTCAGGAGATGCTGATACACGTTTTTCAAAGTCTTCTGTTTCTTTTACTATAGCAATTTTCATATTACATATTCTTATTTTTAAGTTAATTTTAAAAATTAATACTTATAAATATATTTTACAAGTCTTTATTTTTTTATAATTATGATTATTTTTTTATTTTACCCACAGTGGAATTTTATTTAGTTCTACATCAAATACGGGACCTAAAATCAGTGCAATAATTACTCCTATTATTATTAAAGAAATTATATTTAACCATATACCTGCTTTTATCATATCAGAAATTTTGAGGTGACCAGAAGCATATGCAATGGTATTAGGAGGTGTTGCAACTGGCATCATAAATGCACAACTTGCAGCAAGTGTAGCAGGAATAATTAAAAGTAAAGGATCTTGACCAAGTCCCAGAGCTGTTGCTCCCAGAATAGGAATAAATGTTGAAGCAGTTGCTGTGTTAGAGGTTAATTCTGTTAGTATAATAATACTTGCTACACATATTAGGACTAAAAGTATAATAGATATGTTGGATAGGCTATTACTTAAAGAACCAATCCATGCAGCTAATCCCGATGTATTTATCACTGTGGCAAGAGATAACCCGCCACCAATTAATATTAGTGCACCCCAAGGTATATTTTGGGCAACTTCCCAATTAATTAATCTTTGTCTTTTTGGTCTATTGGAGGGTATAATAAATAAAAAAATTGCAGCCATTATTGCTATTGAAGAATCATTTATTGCTCCAGAAGGAATTACACCTACTAATGCATTTGAAATCCACTTTCTAGATATCCATAAAAAAGCTGTTACTATAAAGACTATTCCTACCATTACTTCATCTTGAGTGACTGTACCTAATTCTTTTATTTTATCCTTAATTACCTTGTCTTTTATTGTTATTTTAGAATCTAAAGGAAAACATAAAAAAGTAAGTATTATCCAGGCTATAGGCAGAAGTATAATTGAAGTAGGAAGTCCAATTTTTAACCAGTCTACAAAACTTATTTCATAATTATACATTTCTGAGAGCATGGCAGCCATTACCGTATTAGGAGGAGTTCCAATTATTGTTGCTATTCCTCCAATTGTTGCTGAAAATGCAATACTTAATACTAAACTTTTATCAAAGTTATGATTTTTAACATTATTTTTATCTTCTTTAAATACAGTAATAATAGATAACGCAATCGGTAACATCATAATGGCTGTTGCACTATTGCTAATCCACATGGATAAAAAAGCAGTAGCACACATAAATCCAAAAATTAGAGATTTAGGACCACTTTTAAATTTAGATATTATATAATAAGCTATTCTTTTATGAAGCCCTGTATGCTGCATAGCTAAACCAATTATAAAACCTCCCATAAAAAGAAATATTATAGGATGACTAAAACCTTGGGCTGTTGCTTTTATAGGACTTATATCTAATATTGGAAAAAGAACTATAGGAACCAGCCCTGTAGCAGGTAAGGGAATAGCTTCTGTTAACCACCAAGTTGCCATGAGCAGGGCAACGCCTAAAGTCAGCCACGCTTTATTATTTAATGATTCAGGTGAAGGCAGTAAACAAGTAGCAATAAGAAATATTATTCCTATAAGTAAACCAATAAACTTTGTTTTGTTCATTTTTTTATCATTTTCCTATATACTTTTTTTAAAGAATACTTTGCTTCTTATTTTAAATGTTTATAAGTCTTTTTTATATATTTTTAATATATAAAGCAATTACCTGTATAAATGGAGATTAAATTTATGAGCGCCAAATATGTTTACGTAATGAAGGAATTGAATAAAACTTGGCCAGGTGGCAAGCAAGTAATAAAAGACGGTTGGCTATCTTTTTATCCAGGAGCTAAAATTGGAGTATTAGGATCTAATGGTGCAGGAAAATCTACACTATTAAAAATTATGGCCGGTTTAGATAAAGAATTCTCTGGAGAAGCCTGGTCTGCAGAAAATATAAAAGTAGGTTATCTAGCTCAGGAACCAGTTTTAGATAAAGATTTAAATGTATTTGAAAATATTATGTTAGGTATTGCAGATGTAAAAAATACTTTAAAGGAGTTTGAAGAAGTAAGTTTAAAATTTGGAGAGGTTTCAACAGATGAAGAGATGAATAATCTGTTAGCTAAACAAGCAGAACTTCAAGAAAAAATTGATGCTATAGATGGGTGGGATATAGATAGACATATTGAAATAGCAATGGATGCTCTGCGATGTCCGCCTGCTGAGAGTAATATTTCTGATTTGTCAGGAGGAGAAAAAAGAAGAGTAGCTTTATGCCAGTTATTATTATCAAAGCCAGACATGCTTTTATTAGATGAACCTACTAATCATTTAGATGCCGAATCTGTAGCCTGGTTGGAAAGAACATTAGCTGATTTTTCTGGCACAGTTGTTGCTATAACACATGATAGGTATTTTTTAGATAATGTTGCAGGTTGGATTTTAGAGATAGATAGAGGTAATTTAATTCCATTTGAAGGTAATTATTCTAATTGGTTGGAGCATAAGCATAAAAGACTTAAGCAAGAAGCTAGAGAAGAAGTATCTATACAAAAAACTATTTCTAATGAGCTAGATTGGGTGAGGCAAAATCCAAAAGCAAGACAATCTAAATCTCAAGCAAGAGTGAATGCTTATGAAGCTCTAGTTGCAGAATCTCAAGCAAGAGAGAAAGGTCCTTCTCCTCAGCAAATCGTTATTCCTTCAGGAGAAAGGTTAGGAGCTAATGTTATTGAAGCAAAAAATATTAGCAAAGGTTTTGGAGATAAATTATTAATCGATAATTTATCATTTAAAATTCCACCTGGTGCAATAGTAGGTATAATTGGCCCAAATGGAGCAGGTAAAACTACATTGTTTAATATGATTTCTGAAAAAGATAAAGCGGATAGTGGAAATATGTCTGTAGGTGAAAGTGTTAATTTAGGATACATTGATCAAAATAGAGATTCATTAAATGATAAAAACACTGTATGGAGTGAAATTAGTGAAGGTGCTGAACAGACTGAACTCGGAAGACAGACCGTTCCTAGTAGAGCATATGTTTCATGGTTTAATTTCAAAGGTGGTGATCAGCAAAAAATTATTGGGCAATTATCTGGTGGAGAGAGAAATAGAGTTCATTTAGCTAAAATGTTAAAGTCAGGAGCAAATGTATTGTTATTAGATGAACCAACTAATGATTTAGATGTAGATACTTTAAGGGCACTTGAAGAAGCTTTAGGTTCATTTTCTGGTTGTGCTTTAATAACTAGTCATGACCGATATTTTTTAGATAGAATAGCCACACATATTTTAGCTTTTGAAGGTTCCAGCCATGTTGAATGGTTTCAGGGAAATTATGGGTCTTATGAAGAAGACAGAAAAAGAAGACTTGGAGAATCTTCGGATAGACCTCACAGAATCAAATATAAACCAATTTCAAGGTAAATTATTTATTTTCAGCATTCTTTGTTTCTAGATCAATAATTAAAGAATGTAAGCCGCCTTTTTTAATAGAAGCACCAAAGTCTGCTCTTTTTGTAGCTAATAGGCTTACACCTTCTATAGCTATATCTATAATTTTAATTCCATTGCCTCTATCTCTAAGTCGCCAATCTATCCTTAGAGGAGGAGCAGTTTCATGCTCTATATGAGAAGATACAATAGTATCCTTTTTTCCTTTATTAAAAGCTTTATCAATTATAAATAATTGATTTGAATAGACTCCTAATTGAGAGGCATAAACTTTTACAATATGTTTATCAAATGCTTTACCAAATCTTACAAGCTCTCCTGGCGAAGCTCCTTTAGAAGCTTTTCCAAGTACAGCTCTATGAATAAGCTTTTTATCAAAATTATTATTTAGCATTCTTGCAAATAGCAATTCTCTAGTCTGCAAATTTTCTATAGGAGTTTTAAGAATATTAATAGCTTGTTGGCCTACTCCTTCAATATATTTAACAGCTAAACTTTCTTCTATTGCATAACTATATTTTGAAATACAAAGCATTATAAATAAATTAATACAAATATGTTTTAACGTTTTAATCATACTCTTTCATTACCTTCATTAGTCTAAAAGCATTATATCAATATCTATATCATAAATAGAAGTATCTTCAGATTCTTCATTAGCTATTTGCCTTGCTCTTCTTTGTAAATACATTGTTCTCATAATTGCATAAGGGTCTAAAGAATTTTCTCTTGTGCCTTCAATAACTCCATCTAATTGAACTCTGGTATCCAAGGCTTTTGTAACTTTTGTTGCTAATAAAAAATCTTCATAATCCTCTCTAATTAGGTATAGCCCTAATGGGTCAATTAACCAATCTCCTACTTTTCCCGCTAAATCTCTTGTAGAAGAAGGTCCTAGAAAAGGAAGTATTAAATATGGTCCTGGCTCTATTCCCCATGCTCCTAGAGTCTGACCCACATCTTCATCTACAGGTTCAAGCCCTATATAATTAGCAACATCAAATAATCCTAACACACCTACAGTACTATTGACTGCAAATCTTCCTACTGCGGTAAACCCTCTAGTAAAATCACCTTGTAAAGTAGCATTCATTGCGCTTAGAGGTGTTTTTAAATTAAGAAGAAAATTTCTAATGCTATCTCTAACTGGGTTAGGAATAATGTCTCTATATGCATGAGCTATAGGTCCTATTATGTATTCATCTGCTCCATCATTAAAAGCATAAATTTCTCTATTGATAGACTCAAAAGGATCATTTTCTTGTTTTCCTGAAGTATCAGGACTAGAAGCACATCCATTTAAAAAAAATAAAATTATTATAAGTAAAATTTTAAGACTAATTATATTTTTATACATTTTTCCCAGACTAAAATATTTTATATATATTATACATTATACTATTTAATAATTCTTGTTCAAGTTACTTTAAATAAGATATTATTCTTATGTGTTGCTTTTTTACCATATCCGCCTCCACCTGGAGTTTTTATTATAACAGTATCTCCAGGTTTTATATCAATGGTTACACTTGAATCTAATTTTTTAATGCCCTTACCTTTTTTTTTTATTAGGTTGATTCCTTTTGAAGCATCGTTTCCATCTAGAATTCCATTTGGAGCTATTTTTCTTCTATTTGATAAAATTACAGCCGTCATACTTTTATAAAATTCAATTTCTCTGATAACTCCATCTCCTCCATTAAATAAACCTTTGCCACCACTATTCTTTCTTATAGAAAAATTATTTATTTTAACTGGATAACGTAATTCTAATATTTCAGGATCTGTCATTCTCGTATTAGTCATATGGCATTGAACTGCACTTGCACCATTATGATTATTGCTTGCACCTTCGCCGCCACAAATAGTTTCATAATATCCATAATTATTACTGCCAAAAGTAAAATTACTCATAGTTCCATAACATGCAGCTTGAATTTTTAATGCACTATTGATTGTATCAACTATAGTTTGACTTGTTTCAACATTTCCTGCGACTACAGCTGCAGGATATTTTGGGTTTAGTATAGAATTATTAGGTATGATAATTTTAATTGGCTTTAAGCAGCCATCGTTTAAGGGTATTTTTTTTTCTATTAATGTTCTTAAAACATAAAGAATAGCTGATTTAGTTACCGCTTTAGGAGTGTTAAAGTTATCAGATGTTTGTTCTGAAGAGCCTGTAAAATCAAAACTAGCAGTTTTATATTTTTTATTAATTATAATATTAACTTTAATTTTTGAACCATTATCCATTAAAGTCTCATATTTACCATTTTTTAATCTACTCAGAGCATTTTTTATTGATTCTTCAGCATTATTAGTAACATGTTTCATATAGGCATTTATTGTATTAAGGGTATATTTATTAATCATTCTATTTATACTATTTTTTCCAGAATTGGATGCTGCTAGTTGCGCTGCAAGGTCTGCAAAGTTTGAATCAACATTTCTTGCAGGGTATTTAGATGTATTAAAAATTTTAAAGATAGTCTTATAATTAAGTATTCCTTTATTAACAATTTTTTCTCCATTAAAAACTGCACCTTCTTCATTTATATTTGAAGACATAGCTGGCATAGAACCAGGAGTGCTTCCACCTATGTCAGAATGATGTGCTCTACTTGCAACAAAAAAATCAGGATTTTTTTTATGTGATATAAAAATAGGAGTAATAACGGTAATATCAGGTAAATGAGTTCCACCAGTATATGGATTATTATGTATAAAACTGTCTCCATTATTCATATTCTTTTTATTTTTTTGTATTACAAATTTTACACTTTCTCCCATAGAACCTAAGTGAATAGGAATATGGGGAGCATTTGCAATTAATCCACCTTTTCTGTCAAATAAAGCGCAAGAAAAATCTAACCTTTCTTTTATGTTAACCGAATATGCGGTATTTTTTAGAACTGTTCCCATTTCCTCGGCTATAGCCATAAACATATTATTAAAAATCTCTAGTCGGATAGGGTCTACTTTTTTAGTAGTAATTATTTTATTTTTTTTGTTTTTATTTTTAGATAGGATAATTTGACTATCTCTATTAATATACCCATTCCATAATTCTGAAATATATAATGCTGTATTATTTTCATATATTATTGAGGGACCTTTAATGTAATCTCCTATTTTCAAATTTTCTCTATTATAAGAATTAATAATTTGAAATTCATTCTCTATATAGGTTGAGCATTTTTCTTCATTTTTAACATCATAGTTAATTTTCAGGTTTTTAACTGGTGGATAATTAATTTTATTAGGTATAAATGCTTCAATTGAAATATTATCAATAACAATTGATCTATTTAGATGCAAAAAACCAAATTGTTTTTTATATAAACTTTTAAATTTTTTTATGCATATGTCTAATTCTTCATGCTCTAATCTGATGAAACTATCCGTGCCATTATATTTTAAACTAATTGTTCTTATTATAGTTATGTCTTTTAATTTAACTAAAGGGTCACTTATCTTAAGTTCTTGTATTCCTTGTTTTTCTAATTTTTTATAATCCTTATTTAATTCTTTACATTTACTATATATTTCTTTTTCAATTGTGATTGTTTTAATAACTTTAAATTCTGAAAAACCTATACCGTATGCACTAAAAACACTCGAAAATCGATGTATAATAATAGTTTTTAAATTTAATAAATCAGCAATATTGCATATATGTTGACCAGCTGCTGCGCCATAGCCTACTAAAGCATGTTTTTCTATATCATGACCTTTTTCTATAGAAATATTTCTAATAGCATTGGCCATACTTTCGTTAGCTACACTAATAGCGCCTATAGCTAATTCATATATTGAAATATTTTCTTTAGAGAACTTTTGAATGTCATTAGTTATTTTTTTTAAAGCTTTTATTGAAGGTTTTTTATCTATTGGTTTATTAGAATGTTTTCCAAAAATTTTAGGAAAATTATTGGCCTGAATATATCCAAGTACTAGGTTGCAGTCTGTAATTGTAGCAGGTCCGCCCATACCATAACAAGCAGGACCAGGCGATGCTCCTGCACTTTCTGGGCCAACTGTTATTTTAGATCCTTCTAATTTTATTATTGAGCCTCCACCTGCAGCAATAGTATTAATATTAAGCATAGGTACTTTTATTTTATTGCCTGCAATAGTGTTTTCATGTGATCTTTCATAATGGTCTTTATAGTGAAATACATCGGTTGATGTGCCCCCCATATCTAAACCTATTATTCCTTCATAATTTTTATATAATTTATTAGTTTCTACAGCGGCAATTACTCCTCCAGCTGGTCCAGACAATACTGCATCTTTACCGCTAAAATTTTTGCTAGAAGTTAATCCACCATTAGATTTAATATAAAATATTTTAGTATTTTTTATATTTAAAGATATATTTTTAGTATATCGGTTTAATTTAGGAGTTAAGTAAGCATCTACAACGGTAGTATCTCCCCTTGAATTTAATCCGATTAATGGAGCAGTGTCATAACTTATGCATACATTTCTAAAACCTAGTTCTATAGCTATTTTTTTTAATATTTTTTCATGTTTAGGATGTTTCCAAGCATGAATTAGCACAATTGCAACAGATTTGTATCCTTTATTAAGTGCTTTTTTCATTAAAATTTTAGCATTTTTTATATCTATTTTTACTAATACTTTTCCTGTATTTGATAATCTTTCTGTAATTTCGTAAACGTTATCGTAAAGTGTTTTATGAGGAATAGTTCTTCTAGCAAAAATGTCCAGGCGAGATTGGTCGCCTATTTTTAAGGAGTCTTTAAAACCTTTTGTTATAAATAAGCAAGTTTTATCACCTGTTTTAGTTAATAGCGTATTCGTAGCTACAGTTGTTCCAATCCTTACTTCACTAATTAAATTAGAACATATCCTTTTATTTTTTTTTGTTTTTAAAAACTGTCTTATTCCTTCTATGATTGAGTCTTTATAGAAAGAAGGATTATGAGAAAGAATTTTTTTTGTATGAAAAACTCCATTTGGATCAATTGCTACTATGTCAGTAAAAGTACCGCCTCTATCTATCCAAAAGTCCCATTTATTATTTTTATATTTCAGGTTAATCAATTTTAAGCTCTACTAATTTATAATATTAATATATTTATTATTTAACAATAATGTTAATTTTATTAAAAGGATTATTTTATGTCAGTTTGGGGAAAAATAATAGGAGGAGGAACTGGAATGGTTCTTGGCGGTCCATTAGGGGCAGTACTTGGCTTAGCTTTAGGTCATAAAATAGATAAGGTTAGAAAGGGAGATTCTAAGAATTTTAATACATTTCAAGAAGAAAGTAATGATAGTCAATTTTCTCAATATAATGAACAGGAAAAACAATTAGCTTTTGCTACAGGAGTTATAGTAATTGCAGCAAAATTATCAAAAGCAGATGGTCAGGTCACTCAAGATGAAGTCAAAAAATTTCGCGAAGTATTCGATTTTGATCCAAAAGATGAAATTGCAATAGGTGAAATTTTTAATAGTGCTAAAAAAAGTTCAGATGGTTATGAGATATATGCAAAACAATTACTATCAGTGTTTGGAAACCAACAAGAGTTATATATAGAGTTTATAAATTCTTTATATAAAATAGCATTAGCTGATGGAGATCTTCATTTAAATGAAGAAAAAATGATTAAAGGTATTTCTGAAATATTTAAAATGCCAAATAATTTAGTTGAATCTATCAAAATACAATTTTTTGAAGTTAATAAGCAATATAATATTAAAGATGATTATAAGATTTTATTATCATCTCCTAATGATACAGATACAGAATTAAAAAAGAAATATTATAACCTAGCAAAAGAGTATCACCCTGATACTTTAGTATCAAAAGGTTTGCCTGATGAGTTTCTTAAGTTTGCTAATGAAAGGCTTTCTCGAATAAATGAGTCTTATGACAGAATAGTTCAAGATAGAAAAAATAAAAACTAATGGATTTTACTATTTCTAATGAATACAAGTCTCCAAACTTTAATAAAAGAAGAGATATGGACTTGCTAGATGCAATTATTATCCATTATACAGGTATGCAGAATTCAGAGTCAGCATTAAATTATTTATGCAATAAAAAATCTAAAGTGAGCTCTCATTATTTTATTAATGAGGAGGGGCAAATATTCCAACTAGTAGATGATTTTAATATAGCGTGGCATGCAGGTGTTTCAAAATGGTTAAAAAGAAAAAATTTGAATGATACTTCTATAGGAATAGAATTAGTAAACCCTGGGCACGAACATGGATATGAAGTATTTAGTGAAAAACAATATGAGTCTTTAGAGCAATTAATTAAGCTACTTTTTAGCAAATATAATATAAAAAAAGATTGGGTATTAGGCCACTCTGATATTGCTCCATCAAGAAAATTAGATCCTGGAGAAAATTTCGACTGGTATAGGTTGGCCAGAAAAGATCTTTCTATTTGGCCGGATAAAATATTTAGTGTTCCTGATAATATTAAATCAGATCAATTATTATATAATTTATTATTTAACATAGGTTATGATGTAAAAAGTTATTTTAAACCAAGCTTGATTGCTTTTAAAAGGCGTTTTATTCCAAATGATATATCTGAAGAGACAAATGAATTAGTAGTAAATATTGCTTATTCTGTTTCTAAGGCTTTTTCCAAAGTTAGATCTTTATATTGAGTTTTTTATAAATTTTGTTAAGTTTAGAATGTCAGGTAGTTAAGTGACTGCTCTTTATTAATGAAGAGAGGAAAGTCCGGGCTCCATGGAAACACAGTGCCGGTTAATGGCCGGCAGAGGAAACTCTAGGGAAAGTGCCACAGAAAATATACCGCTTAATATTATTAAGTAAGGGTGAAATGGTGTGGTAAGAGCGCACCGCATTTTAGGTAATTAAAATGGCAGGGTAAACCCCACTGGGAGCAAGACCAAGTAGAAACAGCAGGCTATTTATTTAGCAGCGGTGTTTTCAACGTGTTGTTGGGTAGGTTGCATGAGGTATTTGGTAACAAATATCCTAGATGAATAGTCACTCTAGACAGAACCCGGCTTATAGGCTACCTGACAAAATATAGTAAAATAATCAAACTATATTTGACGAACCATATATTCCCATGATATTACTATATATACCCATAAATTTCCAAATTTGGATAGGGTTTTTTTATAGGGGTGAAAAGTGTCAGATTTTATAGGAAGATACTTAAATAAAGTAGATAAAAAAGGTAGAGTGTCTGTACCTGCTATATGGAGGCCTAATTTGATAGGCAAAGATTTTGCAGGAATTATAGCTCAATCATCACTTTCTGAGCAGGCAATAGATGCTTATCCGAAAGATTATTTAGACTTATTACAAAATAAGTTAGATCTAAATGACCCATTATTAGAAGAAAATGAATATGAGTCCACTGTAATATTCGGTGGAGCAATTCTCTCCTTTGATAATGAAGGCAGAGTTGTTCTATCTGAATCATTAAGGTCAGAAATTAAATTAAATTCAGAAGCTTTATTTGTTGGTATGGGCAGAAGGTTTAGAATATGGAACCCTCAAATTTTTGATGATTATTTAAGTAGAGCTAAATTACACATGGATAAAAGAAGAAAAATAAAATCTTAATTATATTAAGCTTAAGGACATATAAGTGACAAAAATTATTTCCCATAAAACTAATTTGAAAAATAGTCATGTACCTGTATTAGCTGAAGAAGTTATAAAAAATTTAAATATTAGAGATGGCCTTACTTATGTAGATGGAACTTTTGGAGCAGGTGGACACTCAAATATGATATTGTCTTCAGCAACTTGTAATCTTGTTTCTATTGATAGGGACCCATCAGTCAGTATATATGCAGATAAAACTAGAAAGATTTTTCCTAATAATTTTAAGTTGATTAATGGTAATATTGGAAGGTTAAAGTTTTTACTCGAAAACAATGGTATTAAAAATATAGATGGAGGAATATTATTTGATTTAGGTGTTTCTTCTATGCAAATTGATAATGCTAAAAGGGGTTTTTCATTTCGATATGACGGTCCATTAGATATGAGAATGGAAAATTCTGGACAATCTGCAGCAGATATAATCAATGAAAGTGACGAGAGAACACTTAATGATATAATTTTTACATTAGGAGAAGAAAGAAAGGCTAGAAGAATAGCTAATGCAATTGTAGAATATAGAAAAAATAAATTAATAACTTCTACATTTGAGTTAGCTCAAATAGTAAGGTCTGCAATAGGTAAAAACCCTAGATTGAAAATAGATCCCGCTACAAAAACATTTCAAGCTTTAAGAATAAAGGTTAATAATGAGCTGATGGAAATTGAAAAAGCTTTAAATGATGCTGAAGATTTGTTATCTCCTGGAGCTAGACTAGTTGTAATTTGCTTTCATTCTTTAGAAGATAAGATTGTAAAGAATTTTATAAAAACTAGATCTGGATTAACTCCAAACCCTCATAGACATTCTGCAAAAATTTATAGTAATTTTAATAAAAATACTCCGTCTTTTAAGTCTATTACTAAAAAAGTTGTAATAGCTGATAATAAAGAAATTCAAATAAATTCTAGATCAAGGTCTGCAAAATTAAGAGCTGCAGAAAAACTCAATAAAATGGAGAATGCGGCATGATGAGAATATTTGTTGCATTTATAATTATATTTTCAGTATCCGGAACTGTTTGGTCAATGTGGTTAAGTAGTGAAATTAAAAATGAAAATACAAAATTAAAAATTATTAATACTAAAATAATTAAAATAGAAGAAAAAATCAGATTAGTTGATGCTGAATGGTCATTCATTACAAGTGCTAAAAATTTAGAATATTTAAATAACAAATATTTAAAACTAAAAGCAATTCCAATTATAGATATTTCGTTTATTGCGCCTAAAAAAATTGTTCTAAGTAACAAGGTAGATAAATTACAAAAAAAAATTAAGGAGATAAATTAATCATGTATTTAAATAATAATTTCATTAAGGCTATTCACTTTAAAAAATCAAATATATTAACTAAATTGGAGATAAAAAATGTCTATTAATATAAGTGTTCCTCCTACTCATGAATTAAAACCAAGAATAACAGTAATTGGAGTTGGAGGTGCAGGTTGTAATGCCGTAAATAATATGATTGCTTCTCATTTAGAAGGAGTCGAGTTTGTTGTATCTAATACTGATGCTCAATCTCTTGCAAATTCCAGTGCTCAAATGAGAGTACAATTAGGAGCAAATGTAACTCAAGGATTAGGTGCAGGAGCAAGGCCAGAAATTGGAAGAGCAGCTGCAGATGAATCATTAGATCAAATACTCGAGCATATTGATGGCACGCATATGCTTTTTGTGACAGCAGGAATGGGCGGTGGAACAGGAACTGGGGCAGCGCCGGTAATTGCAAAAGCAGCAAGAGAAAGAGGTATTCTTACAGTAGGGTGTGTAACTAAGCCATTTCAATTTGAAGGAAAAAATAGAATGCGCTTAGCTGAAGAAGGAATAAATGAATTACAGAAATCTGTAGATACTTTAATAGTAATTCCTAATCAAAATTTATTTAGAGTTGCAAATGCTCAAACTACGTTTTCTGATGCTTTTAAAATGGCAGATAAAGTATTATATTCAGGAGTTAGAGGTGTAACAGATTTGATGGTCATGCCTGGAGTAATCAATTTAGATTTTGCAGATGTAAGGTCTGTAATGATGGAAATGGGTAAAGCAATGATGGGGACGGGAGATGCTGAAGGTGATAATAGAGCATTAGAAGCAGCAGCAGCGGCTATAGCTAATCCATTATTAGATGATGTTTCCCTTGCTGGAGCGCGAGGAGTTTTAGTAAATGTAACAGGTGGACCAGATTTAACATTATTTGAAGTAGATGAAATTGTAGATCATATTCGCCAACAGTCAGATGAAGATGTAAATCTTATATTTGGTGCTTCACAAGACGATAGTATGCATAATAATATTAGAGTATCAGTGGTGGCAACTGGAATAGATTGTGAAAAAAGAGTTGATCCTATTCAAAATATAATTTCTGATACAAAGTCTAATACAGATGTTGCATATACACCTAATAATTCAGATAAAAATAATAATTTAAGCAAACCTAATAGTCTTGATCAAGAAGATTCTAATTTAGAAGATATCAATATGGTTAGTGGTGAAGTTATAGAAGAAGTAATTAAAGCGAAACAGGAATCTTTTATACCACCTGAACCTGAATTTATAGAAAAAGAAATAATAGCTCCTATAGAAGTTCAGATAGATCCATTCACTGAAGCAGAAGTTCTGAATGCTTCTTCTAATATACAGATTAATACGGAAGAAAATGAGCAGGTAGAAAGAAAAGAAACAGAAAGCTTAATTAAACGTTTTACGGGAAAATCAATATTTGGGAACTCAAATAAGAATAATAGTGAAATTAGTAAAAATAATGAAGATTCTCAAAATGATTTAGGTGAAAATATATTAGAAAAACAAAAAAATATAAATAACGAATTATCATTTTCACCAGAGATTTCCATGAAGAGTAATGAAAATATTTCTAAAGAAGATACCTTAGATATACCTGCTTTTTTAAGAAGACAGCGCGAATAATTTTAGTATGTTTGAGGTAAAATTTGTTAGATGTTGATAAAAGTATTAAAGTTGATGGATTAGAGAAATCAATAATAGATAAGTGTAAACAAAGAATAATAGCTGTAGCGGTTATATTTTTTGTATCTTTTATAATAGTAAATATTAAATTAATTGACACTTCTAAGCCTTTAAAAGCAAAAGAAAAAATTGTTAGAGATATTAAAAAAGCTAATAAAAGAGGAGATATCTTAGACAGGAATGGCGCTTTACTAGCTATATCCATGCCAAGTTGGTCTTTATATAAAAATAAAGATATAGTATATGACCTAGATAAAGCTAAAGAAAATATATTGAAGATAATACCAAGTATAAATGAAGGTAATCTAGAAATATGGTTAAAATCTAAAAAAAATTTTCAATATATTGCAAGACACTTAACTCCTGAAATTGCTAAAGAAGTAAATAAGCTAGGACAACCTGCACTTAAGTTTCAAATGGAATACCTAAGAGTATATCCATTGAAAGAAGAATTTAGTCATATAGTGGGTTATACGGGCATAGATAAAAATGGGTTAGCAGGCATAGAGCTTAAATATAATAATATATTAAATGCAGGAAAAAATATATTCTTAACCTTAGATTCTAGAATACAGTACAAAATATTTAATATTTTACAAAATGGAATTCCTATTTATAAATATAAGGGTGCTGTTGGTATAGTTATAGATATTAATACGGGAGAAGTGTTATCTGGAATTAGTATTCCAAGTTTTAATCCTAATGTATATCATTCAATCAATATTACGCCTAATCAAATAACAGGATCTAATTTTGAACTTGGGTCTGTTTTTAAAGCTATTACAATTGCTTCAGCATTAAATGAAAATATCATTAATATGAAAAGTCAATTTGATGCAAGTGAACCAATAAAAATAGGTAAATATTATATCAAAGATTTTCATCCAGAAGAAAGAACCTTAGGTTTAGAAGAAGTATTTATACATTCATCTAATATAGGTTCGGCTCTAATAGCCTTAAAGTTGGGAAAAGATAAACAATCAGATTATTTTAAAAAATTAGGTTTAAATGATATTATAGAAAGCGGAATACCTGAAGTTCAATACCCAACTTTTCCTTCCAGGAATAAGATAAGCGATATACATGTAGCTACGATGTCTTATGGACATGGTATAGCTGTAAGCCCTTTAAATATTACTTCAGCGCTAGCTACCACCGTAAATGGAGGAGAGTATATTAAGCCAACAGTTGTAATAGACCCAAAACTATTAAGCAGACCTAGAATAAAAGTATTTGATAAAGATGTAAGTAATATAATGAAAAAGCTTTATAAAAGTAATGTAGATATTGGTACAGCCAAAAAAATGAAATCTATGACATATCTAGTTGGAGCAAAGACAGGAACTGCAAATAAAAATGATGGACGTAAATATAAAAAAAATAAAGTAGTATCTTCTTTGATTACTTTTTTTCCAATTAATAATCCTAAATATGCATTATTTGTATTGCTAGATGAACCTAAGGCAACAGGAAGTGTGCTGGGAAGAACTCCTGGTTTTAATGCAGTCCCGCTATCAATAAATATAATAAACGAAATAGCACCTATATTGGGTATTAAAAGCAATATAAATGCAGAGTTATAAATATAGATGAAAAAATTACATAGTTTAATACCTAAAGAAATAATAGATAAATATAAAATAAAAAATTTATCAACTAAAGGAATTACATGTGATTCAAGAAAAGTTAAAAAAGGTTATATTTTTGCAGTATTAATAGGATCTAATAAAAATGGACTACATTATGTTAACGAAGCAATTAGAAAGGGCGCAGTAGCATTATTAATTGACGAAAAAAATTTAAAACAAGTTAAGCATAATATAAAAATTTTAATTATACCTAGTTTAATACCTAGAAAAATGTACGCACAAATTTGCAATAAATTTTATAGTTATAAATTTGATAATATCATAGCTATAACAGGTACAAATGGAAAAACTTCAGTTGCATGGTTTGCAAATAATTTAATAAAAATATTAGGCATAAATTCTGCTTCAATAGGAACATTAGGTGTGCATCATAAATCGCTTTCTAAATTAAACAATTTAACAACTCCTGAATCAGAAGTGCTAATTGCCACATTGGTAAAGTTATATAATAAAAAAGTTAAAAATATAATTATTGAAGCTTCTAGTCACGGTTTAGATCAATATAGGCTAGATGGTATAAATTTTAATATTGTAGTCATAACTTCTTTAACTAGAGATCATTTAGATTACCATAAAAATTTTAAAAATTATAAAAGAGCCAAATTAAGATTATTTTCTGAGTTAGCTAATAAAGGAGTAGCTATTATAAATGAATGTGTTCCAAAGTATAAAGATTTTATTGAAGCAGCAAAAATTAATAACCTTAAAATAATAACTATAGGAAATTCTAAATCATCTAATTGGAAGTTTAGAATTCTAAATATTCATAAGGCAAAACAAGAAATAGAAGTAAGCTATAATAATAAAAAAACTATTATATTATCTAAACTTATTGGAGAATATCAAATTAATAATTTGATCACATCTATTTCTATATTAATAGAAATGGGTTTTAAAAGACAAATAGTAGAAGATGTAATTGTAAAGTTAAAACCACCTCCTGGCAGGCTAGAGCTTATAACAGATCATAATGATAAAAAGATATATGTAGATTTTGCCCATACTCCAGATGCATTAAAGAATGTACTATTATCAATAAGACCATATGTTAATAAAAAGTTACATTTGGTTTTAGGTTGTGGCGGAGATAGAGATAAAGGTAAAAGAGCTTTAATGGGAAAAATAGCAAATAATTATGCGGATAAAATAATTGTTACAGATGATAATCCTCGATATGAAAACCCTACATCTATAAGAAAACAGATAATCGATTTTTGTCCTAATAGCACTGAAATAGCAGGAAGAGGTGATGCTATTAAATATTCTATTAATAATTTACAAAAAGGGGATGTTTTATTAATTGTAGGTAAAGGTCATGAAAATTATCAAGAAATAAATGGAAAATTTTTAAAATTTTCTGATAAAAAAATAATAAAAACAGTAATTGGGGTTAATTCGTTTTATGCTTGAACAAGATAGTATATTATGGAGTTCTAAAGAAGTATCTGAAGCTTTAGGGAAAAAAATAAAGTCTAGCTGGTATTGCACAGGGCTAGAGTTTGACAGTAGAAAAGTTAAAAAAGGAAGTATTTTTTTTGCATTTTCTGGAAAAAAATTAGATGGACATAATTTTATAAGTGATGCTGTAAAACTAGGTGCAGTTGCAGTAATTGTTCATAATTCTTTTATTTCAGAAAAATATAATGATAAATTAATTAAAGTAGATGATGTATATAAATCTCTATTACTATTAGCTTCTTATGCAAGAAAAAGAATTAATATAAAATGTAATATTATAGCGATTACTGGCAGCTCTGGAAAAACGTCTACTAAAGAAATCATAAAAAGTGGTCTTGATAACATAGGGGCAACTTATGCAAATCCAGATAGTTATAATAACCATGTTGGTGTGCCATATTCCTTAGTAAATATGAATCGTAGTTCGGAATTTGGTATATTTGAAATAGGAATGAATAATGCTAATGAAATTCGAAAACTAAGTAAACTCGTAAAGCCTAATATAGTTATAATTACTAATGTCTCTGAAGCACATATAGGAAATTTTAAATCAATAAAAGATGTAATCAAAGCTAAGGCAGAAATATTTGAAGGATTAATAGAGAATGGAAATATTTTAATTAATAGAGATTTTGAATATTATAATGAAATAATGGAATATAGTAAAAATATTAAGAATATTAATATATTAACATATGGGTTAAATAATTCAGCAAATATTTGTTTGGTTAATCGTCAAATAATTAAAGGAGGTCAAATAATTACGGCATTAGTTGATAGAAAAAAATACAAGTATAATATTAATATCGATGGAATGCATCAAGCTATAAACTCTTTAGCAGTATTAGGAGTATTAGTAATTACCAAATCTAATATTGAAAAAGGAATAAATAATTTATATAAATCTATTATTCCAACAGGAAGAGGAAATAAGCATAACTTAAGTATAGGTAGTCAAAAATCTTTACTTATTGACGATAGTTACAATGCCAATCCTAGTTCTGTAATTGCTTCTTTAAAATCATTACATGAAATAGCAAAAAACAATAGGAAAGTTTTAATATTAGGAGAAATGGGAGAGTTAGGTAAATTTTCATTATCATTACATAAAAATTTATTTAGTTACTTAATTAGTACGAAAATAAACTTAGTAATATTTGTAGGTAAGAATACTAAAGGACTATATGATGTATCTAAAAGTAAAATAGAATGTACTTGGGCAATAGATTCCGAACAAGTTATTAAAACAGGTAAAATGGATATAATTAAACCCATGGATACAATTTTAGTAAAAGGTTCTAGATATATGAAAATGGAAGTTATAGTTAATTATTTAATAGCTAAATATAAAACAAAGGTAGCAGACTAACGTGTTATATTCTTTTCTTAAATCTTTTATTGAAGACTATAGTTTCTTAAATATAGTTGTCTACCTATCTTTTAGGAGTGGAGCAGCTTTACTAACATCACTATCTATAGTTTTTATTTTTGCTCCAAAAATTATAGATTGGCTAAAAGCAAATCAAAAAGCAGGACAACCTATAAGAGAAGATGGCCCATCTTGGCATATAGAAATGAAAAGAGGTACGCCAACTATGGGTGGAGTAATAATATTAGGTGCACTAATTATATCAACTTTATTATGGGCAGATTTAAGTAATGTATATATATGGATTGTATTATATATTACCTTTGGTTTTGGGTTGATAGGTTTTATTGATGATTACTTAAAAGTTTCAAAAAATAATCATAAAGGGTTATCCGGTAGGCTAAAGCTTATATTTCAGTTTAGTATCGTAATTGCGGCAACTATATGGATTTATATGATATCTGATAAAGCCTTACAAGGAATTTTAGCTTTTCCATTTGCAAAAAATTATACAATATATTTGGGCATAGTTCTTTGGTGTATTTTTACTAGTTTAGTAGTTATTGGTTCATCTAATGCGGTAAATTTAACAGATGGATTAGATGGGTTAGCAATAGTTCCTATAATTATAGCTGCGGGAGTATTTGGCATAATAGCCTATTTAGTTGGCAATACAATATTTTCTAACTATCTCAATTTGTTTTATGTAGAAGGTAGTGGAGAATTGATAATATTATGTTCAAGTTTAGTTGGCGCAGGAATAGGATTTTTATGGTTTAATGCGCCTCCGGCAAGCGTTTTTATGGGAGATACAGGGTCCTTATCTACAGGAGCAGCCTTGGGCATAATTAGCGTTATAACAAAGCATGAAATAGTATTAGCCATAGTTGGTGGATTATTTGTATTAGAAGCAGTTTCAGTAATTGTTCAAGTTTTATCATTTCAACTTACTGGTAAGAGAATTTTTAAAATGGCACCATTACATCATCATTTTGAAAAAAAAGGATGGTCAGAATCTACGGTTGTAATTAGGTTTTGGATAATAGCAGTTATATTAGGCCTTATAGGTCTAGTAACTCTTAAATTAAGATAATATGAACAATAGAATAAATAAAAAAGTAGGTATACTAGGCCTAGGAATGTCTGGCAAATCAGCTATAAATTATTATAAAGCAAAATCTATAGAAATAATCGCTTGGGATGATTTAGAAATTATAAGAAAAAGCTTTATAAATCATAATATTTTAATTAAAGACTTAAATAATCTAAAAAATATTAAATTAGTAAATAAGATATTTGTAAGCCCAGGTATAAAACCTAATCATCCGGTTATACTATTAGCTAAAAAATTAAAAATAAAAATTACAGGTGATTTAGATATATTCTGGAAGGAAAAATCTAATGAAAAAAATAGATTTATTTTTATTACAGGATCTAATGGAAAGTCCACAGTAACAACAATGCTTTTTCATTTGCTGAAAACAAATAAATATCAAGCTGTTTTAGCAGGAAATATTGGTGTTCCAGTATTAAGTTTAAAACCTAAAAAAGAAACAAACTATATTGTAGAAGCTTCATCATATCAATTAGCATTGGCTAAAGAATTAAAACCAAATATAGCAATATTAACAAATATAACTCCAGACCATATTGAATGGCATGGAAGTATGAATAAATATATAGCAGCAAAAGAAAAATTATTTTTAAAACAAGATGATAATGATTTAGCCATAATAAATATTGATAATAAATACTGTTTAAATATTTTTAATAAGATTAACAAACAAAAAATAAAACCTAAGATTATAAAAATTTCATTAATAAAGCAGCTAGATAATAGTATTTATTTAGACAAAAATAGTATTATAGATAACTTAAATAATAAAAAAATTTTAATAGGAAAAATAAAAAGTTTAACTTTTCTTAAAGGAATACATAATATTGAAAATATACTATCTACTATTGCTGCATCTATCCATATTGGATTAACTCATGATCAGATAAGAGAGCAGCTTCCTAAATATGAGGGTTTACCAAATAGATTAGAAATAATTTATAAAGATAATAATTTAGAAATAATTAATGATTCTAAAGCCACTAATTTAGAGTCGTGCAAAGTTGCTCTAAGTTGCTTTAATAAAGTTATATGGATAGCAGGAGGTAGAAGAAAAAAAGAAGATTTTAAATATTTGCTTAATAATATAAAAAATATTAAGGCTGGTTTTTTTATAGGTGAATCTGGTGATGATTTTTTCAGTTATTTTAATAATTATTTTTATTGTGAAAATTCTATGAGTGTTAATAAAGCGATTAAAGCTGCAATTAATTTTTCTAAGACTATTAAGGGAAAGAAAACCATATTATTTTCTCCTGGATGCTCATCTTTTGACCAATATAAAAATTTCGAAGAAAGAGGAAATATATTTAAAAAAGAAACTCATAATTATATAAATGAAAAGTTAAGATGATTTTTATTGCAAGAAATGATAAAAGTTTTTTGTCTAGATGGTGGTGGTCAGTAGATCATTGGAACCTTTTGCAAATTTTAATTTTAGCATTTATAGGCTCTATTATGATATTAGCAGCAGGGCAGGCTGTTGCTGAAAAACATGGTTATGAAGAGTTGCATTTTTTTAAACACCATATTTATTATCTTATACTTTCTATATTTTGTATGTTATTTACTTCTTTTTTATCTACTAAAGGAATTATTAGACTTAGCTTGCTAGGATTTATTCTCTTCTTAATATTACTATTTTTTGTTATGATGTTTGGGCCGGATAAAAATGGTGCAAGTAGATGGTTAATTATTGGCAATACTTCTATACAGCCTTCTGAATTTATCAAGCCATTCTTTGTAATTGTTACAGCCTATTTACTTTCTCATAAATTTAAGAACTTTAAATATATACCAGTTATTATTTCAGGCTTTCATATATCATTGTTACTATTATTATCCATTCTATTTTTTTTGCTAAAACAACCAGATTTAGGTATGTCTATAATTATAATACTTATATGGTCAGGGCAGTTATTTCTATCTGGTTTATTATTAAGATGGTTCTTATTATTATTTAGTTTGTTGGCTTCAGGAATATTTGTTGGTTATCATATGTTTGCTCACGTAAAAAGGAGAATAGATTGTTTCATTAATACTACTTGTGAGAGAATGGGCCAAATAAATAATTCCTTTAAAGCTTATGAATCAGGAGGACTTTTAGGTAATGGACCTGGAGATGGTATAATTAAAAATAAAATCTCTGATGCACATACAGATTTCATATTTCCTGTTATTGCTGAAGAGTTTGGTGCAATATTCTGTATGTTAATAATGGCTCTATCATGCTCTATAGTACTTAGAGGTTTAATTAAGGTTTATAAAAATAATAATTTATTTTCACTACTTTCTGTTGGTGGATTATTAATTTTATTTGGACTGCAAGTTTTATTGAATGTCTCAGTAACATTAGGAATAGTTCCGACTACAGGTATTACATTTCCGTTTATAAGTTACGGGGGCTCCTCATTATTATCTATATCAATAAGTATGGGTATTGTATTGGCTTTGACAAAAAACAATAGTAATAGGCATTAAATTGAAAAATATTAAGAGTATATTAATAAGTGCTGGAGGAACAGCAGGACATGCTATTCCAGCTATTGAGGTT
>ENA-OWPI01000348-OWPI01000348.1-marine-metagenome-genome-assembly--contig:-NODE-348-length-68219-cov-4.157480_pt1 | contig 68219 bp, 86 predicted proteins | sample MGYA00238138_ERZ651775 | MGnify/ENA primary metagenome ERZ651775 (study PRJEB26906, sample SAMN06265043) | marine metagenome | isolation source: Helgoland LTER site | place: Germany:Helgoland, sampling...
CGTTCCAGTCAGTGAGCTTTCCATGTTTATCAATGTCAGGCTGCTTAAACCTTGGGTAGGCAACCAGACCTGAAACCAGTTGAGCCGCTTCTTTGGCATTGGTTAATCCCGGATTTCTGTTGGTCCATTTATCGTTATCGGCGCAAACAATGAAACTGACATCAGGGTGTTCTTTTTCAAGCTCCTGGACCACCTTAGGCAGATTGCCGGCATTAAAGGCAACGACGGTGGGGAGATTTGTTGCTTCATGCAAGCTGGCACCGGTTGCATACCCTTCACAGACCAGTATCAAAGGACCAATTTCGCCAATGACATGACATCCCCCTGACACTTTGCCGCAAGGGTGAAAAACCTTGGATCCGTCAGGTTTTATGCCTTGCAGCGAAGAGATGTTACCGCCACGGCGCACCGTTACAACGAGTTTATTATCCTTCGGGTGCTGCTTAATCCCATAGGGCTTTACCCCCTTTTTCTTGAGGTAAGGGTGGTCATCAGGAGTATCTTAATCGCATTCCACAACTCCTTGCATTTTTTAGCGGCCTGGGCCTGCTCTAGTGCACGTGCTTCATTACGTATTTTCTGAGCTGCGGAACTTGCGGATTTTAGTTTCTGATTTTGTGCCGCTGTGATGACTGTATCTTCAAGTGAATGCCATCGGTAAGTTTCACCTTCACTCCAGTCTCCGTAGACAGTGTACGATATGTCTTCGGTAAAGTGATAGGCGTACCAGCCCTTCTGGTCACCAACTGCATTCACGTCAAATCTGTGGATGGTTCCATCCCCAATAAATTGGTCCGGGGATGATTGGATTTTTGCTTCCATGTCTAATAAGAGTGCTTCTGAATCAAGCTCTATTGAACCTTGGCTTGGCTGATTATCTACTTTCGTGGTGGCAGATTCATCGGTTTGTGCTATAGACTCGTTGTCAATATCGGGAGCCTCAGCATTCACGTTTATTCGTGTGTTGGGGTTTTCCATTTCAAGCCTTCCCAATCCGCTGATCCAGCCAGAGATCCACCTCGGACACTTGCCAAGCTCTAATGCCAGGGGACAGCATGTGCCCTTTAGGGAACATGCCTTCCGAGATCTTCTGATAAATGTGCGCCTTAGATAGGGCGAGGTATTCGGTTAATTGCCGCATACGCATCATGCGGACATTGTTTGTATTGGTATTAGTCTTCATAGCATTTACCTCATTGGTGATGCTATGAACATGCTCGAGAGAACCCATCGAAATTAAATGGGGAAACAGATAAAAATTAATGGGTCAACCAATACCAAATCAAGATTTTGCTAGGCTACAATTGGATTAAAAAGGGTAATCAATTCATCAATTTTTTCGAGGTCTACCAGCTTCTTTTTTCCAATTAGCTACTGTGGCAACCCTCTCGTAAGTAGCGTCCCCCTGATTATCTTCAAAAAATATTATATTTTGATGAAAATAAATCTTTATTTAATAAATATGTTGATAAAATCATACATATCATTGATAATAAAGAAATTAATGTTTCAAATCCTTGGTTGAGAGAATACAAACAACGAAATTCAATTACTTTAGGTTTGCAAAAACTTAATTTAACTAGAAATGATATAATATTAATTTCAGATGTTGATGAAATACCAAATAAAAAAACTTTACTTGAACAATCAAATTATATATCTAATACAAACAAAATATTGTCATTAGAACAAGATTTGTATTATTATAATTTAACAAATAAAAGCAAAAAAAAATGGTATCATGCCAAATGTTTAAATTATTTTGTTTTTCAAAATCATAATTGTTTACCTGAAAAAATCAGAAGTAGCAATAATATAACAAAAATTTTAAATGGTGGATGGCATTTTTCATATTTTGGTTCAACTGATTTTATTATTAATAAAATAAAAAACTTTTCACATCAAGAATATAATAAACCTCAATTTTTAAGTAAAGATAAAATTGAATTTAATATTAAAAATAATATCGATCTATTTAATAGAAATACTATAGAATGGTTTCATATCCCAATTAATGAAAATTCAAATTTACCAGATAACTATGAATCTCTTCTTATTTTTAATAAACTATGAAACATTATATTATTACAATTTTCAAATATTATATTATTGTTTATACAATTTTTTAACCAAAAAGTTTACAAAGAAAATTATTCGATGTAACAACAATATAATTGATAATAAATTATATTTAGACTAAAAACAAATGATATTTACATCCTATTTAAACACTTCCTAACACCTTCCTTAATATTATCTACTTTATATTTACTTTCTAATTTAGTTGTATCTAAACTATTATTACTTCTTTTTGACAACAATAATCCATCTTGTTCTTGAATTGTCATATTTTTCCAAGTAAATGTAGGATCTACTATTTCTTTATACATTTCTAAAATTTCATTATGACTTATTGTTCCTGGATTTGTAAAATTAAAACAACCGGTTTCCTTATTTTTCATCATTTCTACAGAAATAGGTAATAATTCATCTAATATTGTCATTGAGTTTGGAATACTACATATTTTTTCATATGTTGTTATTTTTGTTATAAAATTACGAATACTTTTATCACTTGATATTGGCATTCGTATTCTTAAAATTAAAGCATTGGTATTTTTCATTAACATATCTGTAAATCCTTTAACAATACTATAATTAGATCCAAAGAAATTTGGTTTATCGTCTTCTGTAAATTGTTTTTCATTATCACTAAAAATACATCCAGTTCCTATATATGTAAAATGTATATTATGTTTATCTGAGAACATTGCCAATGATAAAGGTGTATATAAATTATCATTAATATTTTGTTGTAATGTTTCTTTGTTTTCTAAATAATCTATAGTTGTATAGACTTTATCATTTAAAGTTCCGTGTGTTCTTCCAAGACAACAATATATATGCGTTATATTATTAGCCAAAATAAATTGCTTAAGATCATTAGTTTCAGCTCTATAATCTGTAGTAACATAATCAATACTTTGATTATCTAGTATTGTAATTACTTTTTGACCTATCCATCCTTTATGACCTAACAATAAAACTTTCATTTACTTAAACTAGTAAAAATTAATATTATAAAATGACGAAACAACTATTTAACATTATTTATAATAATACACTTATACCATTCATATCTAATTTAAATAAATATGATGATACTATGATTTTATATTTATTTACTGAATTTATAAAATATTTCAATTTATCTACAGATACTAGACTGGTTGCTAAAGGTCAATATAATGATTTTGTAGTTTATCATAATAATTCATTCTATTGTATGCATTAAATCTAACACTTCTACCTTCCATCCTAGTTTTTTCAATTTATCTGAATTGATTTCATACTTTTTATCATTAAATGGACGATCATTTACATATTTTATATATTAACTTATATCATCTTTACCTATGATTAATTTTGCTAATTCTAATAGAACTTTCTAAATGTTTAAAATGTCTAAAAAACTACTGGTATACTATTAGTTATTGTTAATGTTTTAGTTCTATTAAGTTTTGTGTTATAATGTTGAGATTATTATTAAAGTAATTAAAGTATTTATTTATTATAAATTTAGTATCTATTTTATAATTCAATAAACACTCAATTTTATTCTGAGATTTACACATTTTTTGTGGATAATCTTCTAAATCTATATATATTGATTTTATATTTAAATCTAATAGTCTTATACAATAAATATCATTAATGTACATATACCCAGATTCTGTATCAAATATTGGATGATTAATATTTAAATCCTTTTTGATGTATTTGGGAAAATATACAGTTCTTATATTTTCAGAAAATACAAGTAAATTTAGAAAAGTTCCTGCCGAAAAAATAACATTTGATGATGATAGTAATATTTTTATATCTTTTTCAAGAGATTGAATTTCAAATTTAATGTTTGGATATTTTTTACATAATTTTTGAATAACTGGATTTTTATTATCTTCGGCTATGATATAAATATTATCAAAATTATTATTACTTAAAATAGTATCATAATAATAAAAAGGTGGTGCTAAGTAATGTGATGTAGAAAAACTTTTTCTATTATCAAATTGATCACCAGACCTAATATGTATAACTAAATCATTATTTTCTTTGTATGGTATTTTAATTGAACACATTTTTTTCATTATTTTATATACATTTTCTTGTGTATTTTTATCATAAAACATAATATCATTAATATTTTTTAATTTGAACTTAAAAAAAAATGTATTGTTTTCATCGTGAATTTTGACATTAGTGTTACAATTATCAAAAGTAATTGATGTTGTATTTAAAAATGAATGTTTGGGAAATGATAAATTATAATTATTAAAAACAGAAATAAATAATGCATTTAATAACGATATAATGTTATTACCTGTTCTTCCAAACCAATTTTTGATTATTAATTTATTATTTGTCATTACTAACAACTAATTTAATTATTATTATTATAAAAATTATTCTATAATTTACTATTGAATAAAGTTTATTCAATATATTTAAAATGAATATAACGAAATGTTAAGTAACTTTTAGCAAATATAAAATATTAATTTATTTAAACAACATTAGTTATTATAACATAAAATGGAGAAAATATATAATTATTGGAATTCAAGACCTTGTAACATTAAACATTCAACTAAAGAGATTGGAACTAAAGAATATTTTGATGAAGTTGAAAACAAAAAGTATTTTGTTGAACCACATATATTAACTTTTGCTGATTTTGCAAAATGGAAAAATAAAAAAGTTTTAGAAATTGGTTGTGGAATTGGCACTGCTTGTATTAGTTTCTTAAAAGAAAATGCTATTTATACAGGTATTGATTTAACAGACAGTGCAATTGAATTAGCAAAAAAACGTATAGATGTGTATAATTATACTGCTAATTTATATGTTATGAATGCTGAAATAGAATTACCTAAAGATAAATATGATTTGATATATTCTTTTGGTGTAATTCATCATTCAATAGATCCTAAAAAAATAATAGAAAATACATACAATGTTATTAAAGATGATGGAGAATTTCGTTTAATGTTATATTCTAAATGGAGTTATAAGTTATTTTGGATGATGAATACTTACGATGATTTTGAATGGAAATTTGATAATGATTTAAATCATAAAATAGCTAAATATTCTGAAGCTCAAACAGGATGTCCTCAAACATTAACATATACATTTGATGATATTGAAGAACTCTTAAACCCATATTTTAAAATTGTTAATATATGGAAAGATCATATATTTTCTTATGATATTGAAGAATATAAAAAACATAATTATGTTAAATCTAAAGAATTTGAATCAATTAATAATAGTGATTTTAAATCACTAGAAAAAGAATTAGGATGGCATACAATGGTAATATGTAAAAAGATCATATAATTTCATAACTAAATAAATTACCATATTCTTTTTTAACTTCTATAATAATATCATCAATATCTTTGATAATTACTTTTTTGTTTTTATTTGCTAAATATTCTGCTATTTTTAGTTTAGCACTTTCTTCAATTATAGGTATTTTAGAATCTTCTTTATAACATACATTTGTAAATATATAACTATCTTTATTTTGTTTTAATAATTGTTCTGCTTGATATTTATAGTGAAATCGATTATAATTAATAGTTCCTTGAAGTAAATCTGTTTCTATTCCATATTTATCTGTAATTTGTTTTAACGCCTTAGTATCTCTAGGAAAACAAGGACCACCAAATGAATATCCTGATTTAAAATATTTATTTCCTATACGACTATCTGATCCTATCGCATTTAATACAATATCTTTATCAACATTTAAGTTATCACATAAATCGCTTATCATATTTGCAAAACTTATTTTTGTTGTAATATAACCATTTAAACTTATTTTAACAATTTCAGCTTCTAATGGTTTCATAAAACAATATTTAGGTATTGATATACATATATTATTGTAAATATCTTTAAGAATATCTAATAACTCTTGTTTTAATGAACCGATTAAGATAATATCAGGATTTCTAAAACCATTAATAATATCACCTTGTGCTACAAATTCAGGATTATAACTTAAATCACAGTTATAACAATTATTTAATAATTGCTTTCCTATGTTATCAATATATGTAGGAATAATAGTGCATCCTATAATAATATTTTTATTTTTAGGTTGAACACTATTTATTTTTGCTAAAAGATTTGATAAAATAGAATGATCATAAAATTTATCATTACCAGAATTGGGTGTTTGAACAATTATAAAAATAATATCAGAATGTTCTAAACCTTCTTTTAAATCAGTAGATGCTCTAAAGTTCGTTGATTTGCTTAAAAGTTCCGTATATTCTGGTTCATTAGTAGTATATGTTTTATTGTTAAGATTATTAACATAATCTTGATTAATATCAATACCTAACACATTGTAATGTTTTTCTAATATTAAAGCAAATCCTAAACCTAATTTACCAATTCCAATTATAGTAATTGGTTTCATTTGTATATATTTATAAACATTATTTTTATCTTAGTAATACTTTATAATTTACTTAAACACTTCCTAACACCTTCCTTAATATTATCTACTTTATATTTACTTTCTAATTTAGTTGTATCTAAACTATTATTACTTCTTTTTGACAACAATAATCCATCTTGTTCTTGAATTGTCATATTTTTCCAAGTAAATGTAGGATCTACTATTTCTTTATACATTTCTAAAATTTCATTATGACTTATTGTTCCTGGATTTGTAAAATTAAAACAACCGGTTTCCTTATTTTTCATCATTTCTACAGAAATAGGTAATAATTCATCTAATATTGTCATTGAGTTTGGAATACTACATATTTTTTCATATGTTGTTATTTTTGTTATAAAATTACGAATACTTTTATCACTTGATATTGGCATTCGTATTCTTAAAATTAAAGCATTGGTATTTTTCATTAACATATCTGTAAATCCTTTAACAATACTATAATTAGATCCAAAGAAATTTGGTTTATCGTCTTCTGTAAATTGTTTTTCATTATCACTAAAAATACATCCAGTTCCTATATATGTAAAATGTATATTATGTTTATCTGAGAACATTGCCAATGATAAAGGTGTATATAAATTATCATTAATATTTTGTTGTAATGTTTCTTTGTTTTCTAAATAATCTATAGTTGTATAGACTTTATCATTTAAAGTTCCGTGTGTTCTTCCAAGACAACAATATATATGCGTTATATTATTAGCCAAAATAAATTGCTTAAGATCATTAGTTTCAGCTCTATAATCTGTAGTAACATAATCAATACTTTGATTATCTAGTATTGTAATTACTTTTTGACCTATCCATCCTTTATGACCTAACAATAAAACTTTCATTTACTTAAACTAGTAAAAATTAATATTATAAAATGACGAAACAACTATTTAACATTATTTATAATAATACACTTATACCATTCATATCTAATTTAAATAAATATGATGATACTATGATTTTATATTTATTTACTGAATTTATAAAATATTTCAATTTATCTACAGATACTAGACTGGTTGCTAAAGGTCAATATAATGATTTTGTAGTTTATCATAATAATTCATTCTATTGTATGCATTAAATCTAACACTTCTACCTTCCATCCTAGTTTTTTCAATTTATCTGAATTGATTTCATACTTTTTATCATTAAATGGACGATCATTTACATATTCTATATATTCACTTATATCATCTTTATTTATGATTAATTTTGCTAATTCAATAATTGATATCTGTATTTCACCACTTATATTATATATTTCGTTTATTTCTCCTTTTTCTAACACAGTTATTATTGCTCTTGATACATCATCTATATGTATAAAATCTCTTATTGTTTCACCTTTACCATGTATTGTTATTTTTTCATTATTCTTTAATTGTTTAATAAACTTTGGAATTACTTTCTCAGGATATTGATTTGGTCCAAAAACATTATTACATCTTAAAATTATTGTCTTTAAGTTGTAAGATTTTTTATAACTATTTACATACATTTCAGCTGCTGCTTTACTTGCAGAATAAGGATTTGTAGGTAATAATAGACTAATTTCAGTTTTAACATCTGAACTATCTATACTTTCACCATATACTTCATCTGTACTGAAATGTAAAAACAATATTTCTTTATTAACATTTTTAACACAATCTAATAATGTATGTGTTCCCATTACATTATCAATAGTATAATCTAAAGAATTGTCAAAACTATTATCAACGTGAGATTGTGCAGCAAAATGTATGATATGAGTTATATTATATTCTTTTAATATAAAACAAATTAAGTTTTTATCATTTATATCTGCTTTAATATATTTATATTTATTATCATTTATTATAAAATTCTTATTAGAACAATAAGATTCTTTATCAATATTAATTAATAAATTAAAGTCAAAATGATCAAACATATATTTTATAAAATTATGACCTATAAAACCTAATCCACCTGTTACTAAAATATTCATTGTTTTTATACAATTAAATATTTTTAATCAAAAAAAACACATCGATTTTATCAAAAAAAAATGATTACATAAATATTAAAAATATTATAACTATGAAGTTCATCATCCTTATCCTAACTTTCACCACGGTTAATGCCTCCTCTTTCTTTACCATTAAACAAAATGAATGTATTCGCCAAAAAGAAAATTTCGTAAAAGAACTTAAACAATGCCAAAAAGAAGTCGCTAATGGAATATACGCTCTTACCAATATTCCTTGTGCTGATAATAAAGCTATTGATCTACCTTTTTATCTTAACACCAAACGTAAAAAATGCGTCGATATTGAACTATTGACCAACAAAATGCAATCAAACATTAATAATGATAAATACGATGAATCGTGTGAATATACATTGTATAAATCTAACCAATTTATTAGGAAATCTCTACAAAACTGTAAGGATATTAAAGAAGAATATAGTGCTTTGGCTACTACTACGTTTTGTCCTGTTGGAACTAGTTTGAACTGGTATTCTACTGCACAGACTAGTAGTCCTCTATCTCAAATCGCACGTGGTCCTCAATGTTTTGTATGTGGTGAAGATCATTTCAGAACTAAAGAAATGTCTAAATGCACTAAGTGTCCTTCAGGTTATATTGCTACGGGTGATAAAAATGATCACTGCACCCTATGCACCGAAACAATGTTTAATAATAATGAATGTTATAGACCTTCTACTGAATTCTGTGCTTTTAATTACAAACTTGCTAATACCGATAAATATACTACTAATCCAATTGCTTGTAGAATCTGTGATGAACCTGGAACATTTACCAAACATATGAATCAAAATATTGAATGTGATAAGTGTCCTAAAGGTTATATTTATAATGGTTATAACTGTATTCCGTGTCCTGTAGGTTCTTTTCAATACAATAATGCTTGTATCGAATGTCCTATGAAAACATTTAATGATAAAATTGGAAATAATATGTGTTATCCTATTACCGATGAATGTCCTACAGATTCTAGAGCTAACTTTCCTGGAGCAACACATTGTGATTCTGAAACATATATTGAAAAAGCTCAAAGACTTTGGTATATTACCATAGTTATGATGATATTGGTATATACTCTGTCATACACTGGATTGTAAGTTATCAATATATATTTTAAGTTTATTTTCTATAATTGATAAGGTTGAATTGTAATCTTTTATCAATTCAAACTTTCTTCGTGATTTTATTTCTTTACCATTAAAATATTCTTTCTTTATCATTTTATGATTTTCTAATAGCTTATTGTATTTTTTACTATAGGTTTTAAATGATATGTAATTTTCAACATAATCATCTGATATTTCGTCTAATGTATTAATACATTTAGTTGTACTAACTATATATTTACTAATATGTCCTTTCCAATAACTAAAAATTGATTCAATATCATAAAACATCTTTATATTTATTAAGATTTTCAATCATTTTTATTAGCTTGTGGGTTGTAAAGATCTGAAAATATTTATATAATATTTACAATTTCATAATAATATTTTAAATTACTATTAACATATTCAAGATCTTTTAAATCTTGCTTGATTATTTTTTCTAATAAAATATCACCTAAAACGTTATTTGTATCATATACGTTTATTATTAATGACATACCATTAACATAATGAAATATAAAATCTTTATTTATACAATTAGTTTCTATTACATAACCATTATATATTACTTCTATTTTTATATCATTATTTGATAGAAAATCTATTTTTCTTTTAGATATATACTTCAATAAACTTATTTTTAGAACATCCAATTTTATACTTACTAAAAACTTAGATATTATCCAATTGTCTTTTATGTTCTTTATCAACAAGAGATAAGATCGTATTATAATCTTTTATTAATTTATATTTTCTAACAGATGTTATATTTTTATTATTAAGATAATTATTTTTAAATTCACTATGTGATCCAATAACATACTTAAAAGTTCCTATAAAATTATCACAAGAAACATTATTTATACTGTATTGATCTGCAAGTACTTCCAATATATTGATACATTTTACAGTTTTAATTATATAACTATTGATATAACCTCTCCAATAAATAAATATTGTTTGAAGATTATAAGTTAATGGACGATACATTTTATATTTGATATAAATATAAAGTTATCATTTTTATTTATGATACCTGCAATTAAAAAATTCAATATTACAAAACTATTATTATCTAAATCTATATTTGATGACAATGTTATACATTGTATATTAACCTATTATTGGAAATTGTTAGATAATAAACGTAAAGTTCTTTTACCCTGGATTAATATCAATAATTTGTATTGGAATAAATTATCTAGAAATCCTAATGCTATTGATATATTACGTGAAAAGATAGAAACTGAAAAAACATTAACCGGGAAAGAATATTATAAATTAGATCTTTGCAATGTAGTTGATTGGGAATATTTATCAGCTAATCCTAATGCTATTCAACTATTGTTAGAAAATAAAAATAAAATTATATGGTATTGGTTATCTAAAAATCCTAATGCTATTGAGCTACTTAAAGAAAACCAAGATAAAATTAATTGGGATATATTGTCTTTGAATCCTAATGCTATTGATTTATTACTAGAAAATGAGCACAAAATTAACTGGAATAATTTATCTTTAAACCAAAGTGAAAAAGCAATTGAAATATTATCTAATAATTTAGATAATATTAATTGGGATAATTTATCAAGCAATCCTAGTGCAATTAATATATTATTAAGAAACTTTAATAAAATTAATTATGAAACTTTAGTTTTGAACCAAAATGCTATGGATATTTTGTATTATTCTACAATAGATTGGGATATATTGTCTGCTAATTCTGATTTTGTTGAGTTACTTAAAATTAACTTAGATAAACTTAATTGGGCTTTATTATCTGAAAATCCGAATGTTATTACCATATTAAAGAGCAATATCGATAAAATAAATTGGTATAGACTATCTTCTAATCCTGCAATATTTGAAGAAGAACCAATGCCTAAAATATAAAAAAAATGATAACATAATTATATAATTTTAAATGTCGCAACAAGAAGCACAGTTTCATACCGTTAGATTTTTGCTTAATAAGACTGTATTTGATGATAATATTAACAATATTATTTTGTATTATTATTGGGATAACATTGGAGATAAAAAACTTGTTATGTTAGATTGGATTGACACTACAATATTAGAAATGGTTAGAGACAGTGATAAAAATAATAAGTTTTGGTTGTCTCGTTTAGCTTGGTATAATATATCTAAAAATCCAAATGCTATATCATATATTGAAAAAAATATTCCTAAAATTGCTTGGAATGGAGTAGTTAAAAATCGTAATGCTATTCATTTACTTGAAAAACATACATTGCAGATAGCTATTGCAAATTGTTGGAATAAGCTATTTTGTAATATATACGGAATCGACTTTTTCTTTAATAATATTGATAAAATAATGCAATATAACTATAATCCTAATTGGAATATGGATGATTATGGTGAATTAATAACTGATATACTTGAAGATAGTATGGATAAATTATGTAAGAATCCAAATATAATTGATTTAATTAACAGTGATGATCCTAATACACTTCAAAATGGACTATCAATAGATTGGAATGCGTTATCTAAGAACCCGAATGCAATTGATCTACTTAAAACAAATCAAGATAAGATTAATTGGTCAAATTTATCTAAGAATCCGAATGCTATATATTTACTTACAATGAATGAAGATAAAATTGATTGGGATTGTCTTTCTCGAAACCCGAATGCAATTGAATTACTTGAAGCCAATCACGATAAAATTAATTGGTCAAATTTATCTAAGAACCCAAATGCTATACATTTACTTGAAGCTAATGAAGATAAGATTGATTGGTCTAATCTGTCTAAGAACCCGAATGCTATTAAGCTACTTGAAGCTAATAAAGATAAAATTCAATGGATTAGTATATATAAAAATCCATCAATATTTCAATATAAAACAGTACTTCCTATTTATTAACCAATGATTTACTGTAATAAATTATGTGTAATTTTATAATTTTTTTGAATAATATATTGTAATTAAATCATCTAAACTCAAAACAACAAAACTTTACATATGATGTCTATAGCACTAAATAAACCTAAATTGTAAATATCTTTCAGTTTTTGAAGAAAATATTCATTTACTTCGTAAATCAATAAGTAGCACATAAAATAAACTGACCAATATGTAATTTAGTTCAACTATCTTAGGGTGGTTTAGTAATGTTTTAGACCGGAATTATATTAGGTCTATACCTAATTTATAAAAAAAGATTACATTATTTTTATATTATTAAAACACAGATAAAATTAATTGGAATATATTATCTTTTATAATATTGGGTTTATTTTACAAATAAAATATTGTTTATATAAAAATGAGTATTAATAATTTATTTGAAGGTGGTTATGCCAAGAAAGCATATTTACCAATCGGCAAACAATTTGTTTGTGGTAAAGACAGAGTTATATATAAAAAAAATACAAATAATGATTCATCTAAAGTTTATATGAGACACAACGCAAAATATATACAGGTTGTGAATTTTGAAAAAGAAATGATTGCTAAAGGAAAATGGAAACTTCCCACACCAGTTAAACAATCTAATAACAAAGCTAATGTTAAACCTTGTAAAGCAGATCAATATAGAAATCCCGCATCAGGTAGATGTGTTAAAATTAAACCTGCTAAACCTGCTAAACCTGTTAAACCTGTTAAACCTGCTAAACCTGCTAAACCTGCTAAACCTGCTAACAATATTAAAAGTTATAATATTAGTCTTGTAGGTAAGCATGTAGTATTAGCGGATGATATTACTGATTCAAATTATTCTAATTTAAAGGATTTAATACAAGCAAAAGGTGGAAAGGCTCATACTTTGAATACTTTAGATGACACTATTAGTGATGCTATTTGGAAACTAATGCATATATTCGTAGCAACAGATATAAAGACAAATACAGCGAAACTTAAAAAAGCAAAACAATTTAACTTAACAATAATTAAATATGATAAGTTTATGAAGCTTTATACAACGTTATCAACAAAATATGTTTTACGTGATTGGATTGATAAAGATAAGTTAAATTGGGAATATGTAGCTTTCAATCCAAATGCTATAGATTTTCTTGAAGAAAATTACAATAATATTGAGTGGTTTGAGTTAGCTGAAAATCCAAATGCTATAGATTTATTAGAAAAAAATCCAACTAAAATTAATTGGTATAGATTATCTTTAAATCCAAATGCTATCAAATTATTAGAAAAAAATCCAAACAAAATTGACTGGGACCATTTATCTGGTAATCCAAATGCTATACATTTATTAAAAAAAAGACTTAAACTCGAAAAATTATATGGTGATGATTTTGCAAATACAAATAGAATAAATTGGTATAGTTTATCTAGTAATCCAAATGCTATAGATTTATTAAAAGCACAAATTAAATATGAAGAATCTTTACAACACAAACTAAGAGGTTGGGATTTAAACATAAAATGGGAGTATTTATGTTTAAATCCAAAAGCTATTAAATTATTGGAAAATAATCCAAATAAAATAAACTGGGATAATTTATGTTTAAATCCAAATGCTATTGAATTATTGGAAAAAAATCCAAATAAAATAAACTGGAATAATTTAGCTGTAAATCCAAATGCTATTAAATTATTGGAAAAAAAGCCACATATGATTAATTGGGATAATTTATCTTCAAATCCAAATGCTATTAAATTATTGGAAAAAAATCAAAATATGATTAATTGGGATTATTTATCTGCGAATAAAAATGCAATTGATTTGATTAAAGAAAGAATTGAATATGAAAGAACTTTAACACAAAAACAGTATAATGATTTACAAAGCAAAATAGATTGGAGAAATTTATCGAGAAACCCTTTAATATTTACTTCTATGTAAAAATGATAACATATATTTTATTATTTAAAAATGTCTCAAGCCATAAAGAGATTTAATATTGTTAAAATCATTTTAAACAAATCTATATTTGATGAAAATATTACTTATATTATCTTAAACTATTATTGGCTATTGTTAAAGAAACGTAAAATATTATTACCATGGATTAATATTGATGATTTACAATGGGATTATTTATCAATAAATCTAAATGCTATTAATTTAATAGAAAACAACTTAGATAAAGTAGATTGGTCAATGTTATCTAGTAATCCAAATGCTATTAATTTATTAGAAACTAATCAAGATAAAATAGATTGGTATGAATTATCTAGTAATCCAAATGCTATTAATTTATTAGAAAATAACTTAGATAAAATAAATTGGTCTGTGTTATCTGCAAATCCAAATGCTATTAATCTATTAGAAAATAACACAGATAAAGTAGATTGGAAGTTATTATGTTATAATCCAAATGCTATTCGCATATTAGCAAATAATCAAGATAAAATAGATTGGAATTGGTTATCTACAAATTTAAATGCTATTCATATACTAGAAAATAATCAAGATAAAGTAAATTGGTATAATTTATCAGGAAATATAAATGCTATTAAGTTGATTTCAAGCAACTTAGACAAAGTAGATTGGTCTATGTTATCTAAAAATCCAAATGCTATAAATATTTTAGAGAACAATAAAGATAAAATATGTTGGTATAACATAGCTAAAAATCCAAATGCTATACATTTAATTAAAGATCGTGTAGAATATGAAAAACAACTTAATACTGATGAAATGGAATATTATTTAAGAACCGGACGTAGATTACTTTTTTGGTGCGCAATATCAGGTAATCCAAATGCTATAGATTTACTTAAAAATAATCAACATAAAATAAATTGGTATAGATTGTCTAGTAATCCTAAAATATTTGAAGATGAATCTATGCCTTTATAAAAAAAATGATAACGTATATCTTATAATTTTTTCAAATGTCGCAACAGGAAGCGCAGTTCCATACTGTTAGATTTTTACTATTGAAGAAGGTATGGACAAAATATGCAAAAATCCTAATGTAATTGATCTTATTAACAAAGATGATCCTGATGTTCTTTTCGGTCTATCGGTCGATTGGAGTTCTTTATCTCAAAACCCTGATGCTATTGATATACTTAAGGCAAATGAAGATAAAATTGATTGGTCTAATTTGTCTAAGAATCCTAATGCTATTGAATTATTAAAAAAAAATAAAGATAAAATTGATTGGTGTAATATATATAGGAATCCTTCAATATTTCAGTATAGACAAATACCTACTTATTAAAAAACGTATCTAATTTAGAATTAATCGGTGGTTTATACTTAACAATACCATTATCCCATCGTGATTTTATAATTTGCCATCCAGGTGGTTTTCCATCACCATAACATTGCATAGTAATTTTACAATTCTTTTTACAATCGTTGTTTTTAATATATTTATTTACATTGTAGATCATATACTGTTCTATATAAGATCTAATTGAATCAATAAACGATACTAAATTATTATACATAAAATATTTAATACCGAAAATTGTTAATATATTAAAACCTTTTTTAGAACAATATGATACACATAATTGACTACTATCATATATATCACATATACTTTTATAATTATATTGTAAGGTAGTAAAATTATCATTCTTTTCAATAGTTATATTGTATTTTTTTACCTTTTTGATTATTTTTTCAAGATCTTTAGAGAAAAAACTTAAATAAGAATTTTTACCATCAATACTATAAAATGTTTTTTTATCATTTAATAATTGTAATCCATAATATCCTAATATTGGATAACCTTCTTTATGACATTCTTTTAATAATATGTTAAGAACCTCAAGTTCTTCAGCATTTGGTTCAATTAGATTAATAGTTCTTGAATATTTGTTAATACTATATACACTTTCAAATATATTATATCTTTCATATGTTTTTTCTAATCTAAAATATGATATATGCGGTTGAGATAGCTGAGCACACATATCACGAATTATAATTTCAGGACCAATAACTAACATCTGTTGTTTTTTTTTACTATAATTTTTATATAATTCGAATGTCTCTATTGGTAAATTAGTTATATCAAATATTGGTAAGTTTTCTATAAAAACCTTAAAAGTGCTTTGTGTAAATGCCGCTTCACGTAATTGAACATATTTATATTTATGTTTTTCAAGTAATTTAATTAATTTAATACCATATTCATATGCATTGCAACTATACACATCATAATCAAATAATTTTTCATTTTTTTTATATATTTTTTTATCAGTAGGTAATAAAATATCAATTGCAGAACCACCATATAATAGTAATTTGTTTTCAATAATAAACTTTTTAATAATGTTTTTTAATTTGTTTGTTTTCTTTACAAAAGTTAATTCAACATTTTTTTCATAATTATTGATAATATTAGTAAAATATTCTTTACAATCTTCTTTCATTGTTTTAATTTGTTAAAATAAAATAAAGCAATGGAAAAAGCAAAAACTAAATCATCCTCAAAAGAATCAAATAAAACTAAATATTTTTTATTTAAATGTGGACCAACTGGTTCTGGTAAATCAAATGTTGAATTTGTTATAGATAATTATTTTAAAAAAAACAAAGAAAGTAAAAAAAAAATATTTACACATAAAGATACGGTTAATTTAAGTATAGATGATTTAGTTGAAAGAAATCCATATTTTAAGAATGGTATAGATAGTATTTTTGAAAAAATAATATCAAAAGCAAAATCCAAAATTAAAAAAGCAATTAAAACAGAAGGCGTGGTTATGGAAAAAACTAGAAAAGAAAAGATAAAATCCTTAGAATCTATAGCAAATGAACGTATAATTAAAATTTTACTTGAAATGTTTGAGGATCCTAGTACAGATTTGATTGATGAATTAAATATTATTTATGAAAATGCAAGAATAAATACTTCGTGTATAAATGGAATGCAAACTGCTAAAATAACAAGACAAACTGCTAAAACTATTAAAGATAGTTGTGAAAATCTTAGAGATCAATTATTACAACAAGCATTAGATCAAGATAAAAATATAGTATTTGAAAGAACCGGTAAAGATTTTCCTACAAAACTTTTAAGTAAATTTCCTAAATTACAAGAATATAATATAGTATTTTGTTGGTCTGTAGTAAATGTATGTGAATTATTACATAGAAATAGAGAACGTGTAATAGTCAAATTAGAACAATATTTTAAAATTAAAGATAGTAGTCCTTTAACATATGATAATATTGAAAGTTTTTTAACAAGTAAAATACAACCTATACCTAGATTACCTGATACAAATGAAATAAAATATAAAAAAGCATTACTTGATATTATAAATACATTTAATATTTATTTTTATAATAAAAATAATTATAGACAATTGGTAATTGACAATAATTATAAACCATTAATAGTATATGATAATAAATATAATAAATCTACAACAAAAAGTAATCCAATGTCAAGATATAATATTGATGAATATTGTAATTAAATATATAAAAGTTTTATACTTATTATGAATATGGATACATTATTACAAGAATTATATATAGATTGGTTTTCTAATAAACAATATTGGTTTTCATATAATTTGCAAATAGATACATATTTATGTGATAAATATATTAGTTTATTAGAATATCAAAATGATTATAATAATCTTTCAAAAACTGAATTAATTGCATTGATCATAGTATATGATCAATTACCAAGACATTATGTAAGAGTTTATAGTAATCTAGATGTTGATTTTTATTCACAAAAAGCTACATATATATCTAAAATACTTTTACATAAATATGATAATTTAAAGGTAGATGAATTATGTTTTATTTATTTACCATTTAGACATATAAATGATCTTAATTATATTTATAAAATTATAAAGATTTTTATTACTCTTTATAATAATTCAAATAATATTGATAAAATTACTTGTAAAAAATATATTAGAAATACATTAGAAAGATCTTATAAATTAACTACAGAATATCAATTAACACATAATAATGTAAATAATGTAAATAATGTAAATAATATAAATAAAAATATATTAGATACTCAAAGTATAAAATATGAACAAACAGTTGATATTGAACAATTAATTAAAATTGAATATAATAAAATTAAAACGGATAATACAATAATTGTATCATTATCAGGAGGTGTAGATAGTGTTACAGCACTACATATATTACAAAAATATCATAAAAATATAATAGCAGTTCATATAGATTATAAAAATTCAAAAGATGAATTAAACTTTGTTAAATATTACTGTAATTCTTTAAATATTAAATTATTGTATAGAACAGTTAATGAAATAACACGAGATGAATGTTTACATAATGGATTACGTGATCTATATGAAGATATAACTAAAAAAATAAGATTTAATTTATATAATATTACAGAATCACAATATGTATTATTAGGTCATAACAAAGATGATTGTTTTGAAAATATACTTACAAATATAGGAAATAAAAACAATTATGATAATTTATGTGGAATGACTATTTTATCTACAATTGATAATATTAATTTATGGAGACCTATGTTAAATATTGATAAAAAAGAAATAATTGCATATGCTAATAAAAACAATTTAGATTATTTATGTGATAGCACTCCTAAGTGGTCAGTTAGAGGTAAAATACGAGATCATATTAGACCTTCAATTGAAACTATACAAAATACAAATATGATAGAATCGTTTTTTATTTTGAAAGATAAATTGGAAGAATCTAATATTATATTAGATCTATTAGTAGATAATTTATTATTAAAGTATGATAAAGGTATTTATACTGATAATGAAATTAAAACCTTAAAATATATTTCGGTTTCAAGTATATTTTTTAGAAAATTGAATATTAAAGTATCTTATAAAACCTTGAAAGACTTTGCAAAAATAAAAGAACAAAGATTTATATTAAATAAAAATTATAGTATTATTATTAAAAATAATACATTGGTTATATTGCATAAAAATGATTTAGCATAAATAAAACATTAAATGTGTTCAATGGCAAATAATCAATTTAATGTTGTGAAATATATACTAAATAAATCACAGTTTGATGAACATATTATTTATATAATTTTAACATATTATTGGAAAACATTAGATAAACATAAAGTATTATTACATTGGATTGATATAAATAATTTAGATTGGTATTGGTTATCTGTAAATCCAAATGCTATAAGTTTATTAAAAAATAATTATGATAAAATTAATTGGTTAAATTTATCTGGAAATACAAATGGAAGTGAATTATTAGGCACTAGATTAAACGAACAAAAGAATAATATATATAAAAAATTATATTGGTCTTGGTTATCTAGAAATCCCAACTGTATAGAAATATTAGAACGTAATTTAGATAAAATAGATTGGTTTGAATTATCTAAAAATCTAAATGCTATAGATATATTAGAAAGTAATAGCAATAAAATAGATTGGACATTATTGTCTAGTAATCCAAATGCTATTAACATATTACAAAAAAATCAAAATAAAATAGATTGGTCTTTATTGTCTGGAAATCCAAATGCTATTAAGATATTAGAAAATAATACCGATAAAATAGATTGGTCTATGTTATCTAGTAATAAAAATGCTATTAAGATATTAGAAAATAATACCGATAAAATAGATTGGTTATATTTATCTAAAAATCCAAATGCTATTAAGTTATTAGAAAACAATACCGATAAAATAGATTGGTCTTTATTGTCTGGTAATCCAAATGCTATTAAGATATTAGAAAACAATAAAGATAAAATAGATTGGTTTAATATATCTAAAAATCCAAATGCTATTCATTTAATTAAAGACCGTATAGAATATGAAAAACAATTTAATATTGATGAATATGATTATTTAATGTTTGGTTGTAAATTACTTTCTTGGTGTGAAATATCTAGTAATCCTAATGCTATTGAATTAATAAAGAATAATCAAGATAAAATAGATTGGCATTTGTTATCTGCAAATCCTGCAATATTTGTAGATGAACCTATGCCTATTTAAAAAAATGATAACATAATTAAATGTTATATAATAGCTATGTTTGCAAGCAATAACTTTAAGGTTGTTAAAATTCTACTAAATAAATCAGTATTTGATGAACATATAGTTCATATAATTCTAAAATATTATTGGGATATATTAGATAATAAGAAGAAATTATTATCTAATTGGGTAGATAAAAGAAAACTAACTTCTTTAATTTACAAAAATAAATATAGTTTACATTATATTTGGGAAAATAGAGAATGTTATATTGATTGGAATATATTAAGTAGTAATCCGGATGCAATATATTTATTAAAAATGCATAAAGATAATATTAATTGGTCAAGATTATGTAAGAATTCGGGTGCTATAGAATTATTAAGAAACAATAAAGATCGAATAATATGGAATGAGTTATCACATAATACAAATGCATTTGATTTAATAAATGAACGTGTTGATTATGAACATAGTCTTACAATTAATGACTATGTTAGACTATATAATAAAGTAGATTGGATGGTTTTAAGTAAATATAAAAATGAAAAAATAGTGGAACTTATTGAAAAACGAATAATTTATGAAAGTAAAATTTCTAGTAGAGATTATGAGTATCTTAACTATAATGAACACTTAAATTGGGCTGAAATATCTTCTAATCCATTTGCAATTAAAATTATACAAAAACATATGAATTTAATTCATTGGGATAAATTATCTACTAATCCAAATGCAATTAAAATATTAACAATTAATATATCAAATATTAATTGGATAAGTTTATCTAAAAATCCAAATGCAATTAATTTACTTAAAAAAAATAAATATAAAATACATTGGGCTAATTTATGTTTAAATCCAAATGCAATTGAACTACTTAAAGAACAAATTGAATTAGAAAAAACTGGTATTTATGATCGAAGTAATTCAATAGATTGGAGTAATTTATGTTTAAATCCTAATGCAATTGATATAATTAAAGAAAATAAAAATAAAATAAATTGGTTTAATGTATGTATTAATACAAATGTAATTGAAACAAAGATATTGCTAAAAGAAAAAATAATAGAAGAATCAAATAAAAATATATCAAAATTAAATTGGTATGTATTATCTTCAAATCCAGAAATATTTGAAGACGAACCAATGCCTTTGTTATAATTGTTACTAAATTGATGTTAGCTATAAAAAATGAAAAACATATTTTATTTTTTAATAAAATGAATATTCTAGCAAAGTATAAGGACGGATATTATTACAAAGCTAAAATTGTAAAAATATATAGTAAATATACGTGTTATATTAAGTGGGAAGATAATACAAGCAATGATCGCCTTAAAAGTGTTAAAGATATTATAGTTATACCAGAAGAAACATACATTAATATGGGTATAGATAATATTCTGTTATCTTCTTTGTTGTTGGAAGGTGCGTAGTTTAAGAAAGTTTATTGATAATACTTGCAATATCTGTATAGTATTGTTCATTATATTCAGTAAAATATAATCCGGTAGATGTTTTAAGATCTGTATTGTATTTCGTTGATTTATCAGCTCTATTAATTGTATATTCTGCAATTTCGCCTATAACATTTATGTTATTTTTATTTAATGTTCCATTAAACATACTAGAAATGAAAGGATCATTATGATTTTTATAATTTGCTATAAAATAACTTTTAGCTTCGTATATTTTCTTAATATCTAATCCATACCAAGGCATACCTTCAATAATAGGTTTATCTCCTAACAAATCTAAGAGCATCCAAGCAAATGCTTGAAGATCATCCATAAAATCTTTAACAGATACATTGTGTTGCATAGTAGCCATATATAACGGAGATCCTTCACCTGGTTTTCGTGGAACAATATTTCTTTCATTATTTCTATTGTAAATACTTTCGGCTAATCCAAAATCAATAACTTTTATTTCTTTTTCTGTATAATCTGAAAATACAATGTTTTCGTGTTTAATATCTAAATGTATATAATTACATTTATGCATTTTTTGAACAGCTTTTAAAGCCAATATAATATTTTTCTTAATATTAGCAACACTAGTTTGTTTTAAAGATTTAGATAGATCTTTGCCTAATAATTCACTAACTAATATATATCTTTCAATGTCGCCTCTAATAAGTGGTTCTATTAATCCATATGAATATGATTGTGGAATTAAAATATCTTTACAATCTCTTTGTAATACCATCATTGTTGATTGTTCTGTGGTAATTTGAAATGCTATATTTGATTTAAAACCAGCGGGTGATCTTGGTTGAACTTTAACAACAACATTTTTGTCTTTTAAATCAGGAATATTACTATATTGTGCATCAGGACTATTAAGAACTTTTCCAATATACAATAATGTATCATCTCTTAAAGATAAATAATTTATTATTTGAATCTGTAAAATATAATTATAATGATTAGATCTTATTGTTATAATATCATTTTGAAATAATTGTGCTAATTGCATTAATCCTTGTTGTTTTTTAGCATTTCTTCTATAACTTTTAATTCTTTCAATTTCAGCATTAAGATCTTGAGGTAGTCTTTTTGTTGTAAATGGTAGAAAATCAACAGAATCAGTTGTAGTTGTTTTGGCAGGTTTAGATTGTGAGGGTGTATTAGGTGGTTGTGAGGGTGTATTAGGTGTTATATCTTTTTTAACATTATTGTAAATTGAATTAATATTGGTGCTTGATAAACATTTTAAATAATTTTTATAATTAATACTAGTATTTAAACTTATTTTATTTAAGAAATACTTAATATCTTTGGAACTAAAATGTGTATTAAGAACTGAAACATACTCCGTTTTATTTGAAGTAGATTTACTTGCTACAGTGTTTGAAGATGGTGAAATATCTTTCATAACACTGGTATAAATACTAATAATATCAGGTTTTAAGAGGCAATTAAAAAACTTAGAATAATCAATACTATCAATACTAATATTTTTAATGAAATAATTTGAATCATATTTATTGAAATGATCAATTAATATAGCTATTTTTTCTTCTTTTGTCATTTTAATATAAATATGTATTATTATTTAATTACAGTAAGTCGTATTGTTATTGGTATATCTATAATATTATTACAATAATATGTATCATTTTCCGGTAATATTTTTCCAATAGTAGCATCTATAATAGCAGGAATAATATTATTAATATAGATAAAGATAATTATAAATATTTGATATTATTTAATAAATAATTCTTCACATCCAGGGTATTTTAAGTTATTAGCAGTATATGAATTGGTATTATTACTAATAATAAGTTTTATATTTTTTAAAGCTAATATAGAATTAAAACATTGGATAGGATTTATATTTATCATAATAGGAACAATAATATTATGTATATAATTCATTAATTTTTTGAAATTTATCAATAAAACTATTCATATTAAGTTCTTTAACTCTTTTAGTATTAATTTTCGGACATTTACCGCAATTGCAATCTAACATTTATAATTATAAACATATAAAAATATAAACACATTTTTAAAATAATAATGTCGTATCAACAACAACTTAAAACATATTTAGATCGTAATAAATTAAGTTTTACATATGAAGAAAAATCTTTAGATAATAATAATACATTTATATCACGTTTAATTGTTGATAATATAGAATATGAATGGTGTGTAGGACAACTAAATAAAAAAACCGCAAAACAAGCAGCTGCTAAAATAGTTTTAGATAAACTTAATATAACGGAAGAATTACTAAAAAATGAAGAAAGTATTAAAGATATATTATTAGATATACGTGAATTATTAAGAAACGGATTATAATAGTATTATTAGTATATTCATATGGATTACAAATGAATGTATGGAAACCTTTGGTTAAATTAAATAGACTTAATAAACATAAACCAACAATAGTATTTGATAATAAACCATTGATTATATGGTATTCGTATGATAATTGGATTAAAAATAATATTTATAAAAAAAGCAAAAATACAAATAGATAACATATGTTTAGAAAATGGTATTTGTTTTTCACAGAAAAGTAAAAACATAAACCAACAATAGTATTTAAAGATACTTTATGGTATTGGAATATAAAGCATATATGTCAAAAATATTTATAAATGAATTATTTTGATTTATTGGATGATGATATAGTATTAAAGATAATCGAATTAAATATTCTATATTTAACAGATGAAATTAAAAAAGTAGAAATATTTGTAGAAGATGTTGATAGATATTGGGATTATGACTACGACTACGACTATGATCTAGATCATATGTATGGAATGTAAAAAATGATGTAATTAATTTTTGTATTTTATTAATGTCATACGAATTTGAGAAATACTTATCAGATTATTCAACTATTAAAGATAAAATTAAACAATATGGAGTAGCTATAATACCATTATTAGATGAAGAAGAATGTACACAAATGATAAATGATAAATGGGATTTATTAGAATATTTAACAGAAGATCTATCTATACCAATTGATAGAAATAATAAAGAAACTTATAAACAGATATTGAATTTGTATCCATCACATAAGATGTTATTGCAACATTGGAAAGTGGGACATTCTAAGTTGGCTTGGAATGTAAGAAAGAATCCAAAAGTAATAAATATTTTTAAACATTTATGGGATACTGATGATCTAATAGTAAGTTTTGATGGTGTAAGTGTATATATATTGGATAAACCAACCCGTAAGAATAATTCTTGGTTTCACGTAGATCAAAGTTATACGAGAAATGAGTTTGAATGTATTCAAAGTTGGATAAATGCATATGATACAAAAGAGGGTGATGCGACTTTAGTAATATTAGAAGGTAGTAATAATTATCATAAAGCATTTCAAGATAATTTCAATATTTTGGATAAGAAAGATTGGTATAAATTAAATGAAGAAGAAATACAGTTTTATATTGAAAATAATTGTTCTACAAAATATATAAAATGTCCAAAAGGTTATGGTGTATTTTGGGATAGCAGAACAGTGCATTATGGTAATCCCGTAGAAAAAGTTGATAATTTCAATTATAGGTGTGTTGTATATGTATGTATGGTGCCACGTAATTTTGCAACAAAAAAGCAATTAGAAAAAAGAAAATTAGCATTTGTAAATGGTAGAATGACAACACATTATCCACATAAGGTTAAGTTATTTCCAAAGAATCCGCAAACATATGGAAAACCAATATTAAATATAAAAGATTTTGAAATAGATATGAATGATGTAGAATTAGCATTAATTTAAAATAGATTCTATAAAATTATTTTGACATTGAATACAATTTGTTTTAATATTATTATGCTGACAAATATTGTATTGTTTTTTAATAATATCAATACTAATATTAAGATCATTAGTATTATTATTAAGTTCGCGAATAATATTTAACATTTTTAATTTTTCGGTATTTGCCAAAATACAAGTTTTACAATTTATATTTCCGTGAATACATATCATAGGCTTATTGCATTCATAACACCATTGTTTATGTTTATTATGTGGGCATATTTGCGAACCACCGCATTGTTTACAACGAGCTTTATATTTATTATGTGGGCATATTTGCGATCCACCACATTCTTTACAAAATGCTTTTTGTCTATTATGTGGGCATAAGTATTTATTTTTATAACATTCAGGACATCTAGATCTTCTACGACTATGATCGCAAAAACTACCACCATTACATTCTCTACACCTTGACTTAACTCTATTATGTGGACAAACACCTTTACCATTACAATCTTTACAATCTTTACAATCTTTACAACATTCATATAATTTGCGATTATGAATACATTTTTTATACATTGGTTTGATTTAGGTATTTTTATATAATCATTTTTTATTGTTCTCAATAATATTAATAATTTTTGGAATATATATCTTTGGAATTTGTTTTGATTTATGAATACTATTTTGTAAATTTGATAATTGAATATTATATATTTTTGCTAATTCTTTATTTGTTTCTAGTAATTTAACAGAGGATGTTAGATTTAAAATAAAGAAAACTGCAAAAATATCCAATGATTTATAATTAGTATTAAATAACTTGATCATAATTGCTTTATCATTAGAACTAAAATCATAATATTTATTATATAATGTGTCTAGTTTGGCAATAGCACTATCATAATTTTTATTGTATGAATGATATATAATTTCAATAAAATCGTATAATATAATGTAATTAATAGTATAAGAATATTTACATATAATTTTATATGTTTTATTGTTTGGTTTGTAATCAAATTTTTTTTGAATAATATTACTGATTTCTTTGTAATTAGATGTATTTGACATTTTAAAATAGTTAATAAAATGATATCATTTTTCAATAATTATAAAAAATGAAAACAAAATAATAAAAATATTAAAATGTCTTATACATTGAATCCAAGATTAAAAAATAAAACTGATAATGGATATATAACTATACATTATAAAGATATAGAACAATTATTTGATATGACAATTGAAAATGCTTGTAAACATCTAGGTATATCAAAAACATCTTTAAAAAAGATTTGTAGGCATTTTAATATTTCAAAATGGCCTTATAAAAGATTATGTAAAAACAATACTATAAAACCAGCAATATCTATTAAAAAAACAAATAAAATAAGTTATATTAAAGATCCAGAAATGTATAACGATTTAAGTTTTCTAACAGGGTTTAATATTAACGAAAATCCTTATGAACTTGAAAAAATACTATGGGATTTTTATTGAAAAGTATATAAAGACAAAATATATAATATATTTAACTTATAAGTATTATAAGTTGAACTTTAAATTATTTTTATTATTATTATAGGTTTTGTTATGCCACTGTGCCCGAGTTGGTCTAAGGGGAAAGACTTAAGATCTTTTGGAGTATCTCTCCGCATGGGTTCGAACCCCATCGGTGGCAACAAAAAGCAAAGCCTATAATAAGTTTAATTTCATTTTCTTGCGTTGTAATAATATTTTTAGCAAGTTGTTTTATTTAATATGTTATTAAAGTTGTAAAATTATGACTAATCATTCTTTTAAGCTATTGTTAATATAATATTAAATATTTTTTATATAAAAATGATAATAAAAATAAGATAATAGTAGAATGGATAATTCAAAAATAATAAGTAGATTTTTTATTGTTAAAAGATTACTAAAAAATATAAAAGTTTTGAGTGATAACAATATTGAATTGATTTTAACATATTATTGGTCTTTTTTACCAAGAAAGAAAGTATTATTAGAATGGATAGATATAGAAAAATTAGATTGGAAGATGTTATCAGTAAATGTAAATGCTATAGATTTATTAGAAGCAAACAAAGATAGAATAAATTGGAAGTATTTATCAAAAAATTCAAATGCTATTAGATTATTAGAAACTAATTTGGATAAAATAAGTTGGAAGTATCTAACATTAAATAGAAATGCTATTGATATATTAAAAAAAAACAAAGATAAAATAGATTATTCAAGATTGGTTTTAAACGAAAATGCAATTGATTTAATTGAAGAAAAATTAAAAATAGAATCTAAACTTACAGAGGAACAATATTATAATTTAGATTATACAAATAAAGTATGTTTTTGTGGTTTATCGTCTAATACGAATGCTATTAAATTATTGAAAGAAAATAGATCAAGAATACATTGGGGGTATTTATCTGAAAATGAAAATGCAGTTGATCTTATAGAATCTAAGTTTAATAAAACAGAACAATCAACTGAAGATGATTTTAGATATCATTTATCATCGTATTTGTTATCAACAAATAGAAATGCAATTAATTTATTGGAAGCAAATCCTGATATAATAAACTGGGCATTTTTATCTGAAAACGAAAATGCAATTGATATAATTACTAAAAAAATTAGATATGAAAATAATACAATGACAATTGATAATTATATAAAATTGGAAGAACGCTTAGAAAATTATGAAGTAGAAGTAATAGATAAAATATGTTGGAATAAATTATCAGGAAATCCAAATGCAATAGAATTAATTAAACAAAAGATTAAAATGAAAGAACGTATGGTCTTACGTATTTCTATTAATAATATAACTACATTTGAACAATTGAAGAGAAAAGTAGATTATTATATATCAAGATGGGAAGATAAAAATCCTAATATAATAGTTGATTTTGCTAAAAAACAATTATTATTGTATATGGATGAAGGTTTGGATTGGTCTGCATTATCTTCAAATAAAAATGCAATTAAAATATTGTTTAAAAATCAAAATAAAATAGATTGGTATGCATTATCAGCAAATCCTTCAATATTTGTTGATATACCTATACCAAATATTTATTAAAAAAATGATTTAAATTATTTTCATTATATCAAATGATAACGATAGATCATACAGATAATAAGTTTTGTCCTGGTCCTTGTAATGATATTGACGACGAACCTGATATTCCAGGAATTACATTTTTCAAACCATTAAATGGTAAAAGATATGAAAAAATTGAATATCCTTTAAACAATAATACTGTAAAAATAATTAACTTTCGTATGTGTAAAAGTTGTATAGATAGATATTATGATATGGATAATGAAACAATGAAAGCAGATTCATTATTAATTCTTAAAAAAATGATAACAAGAAATGTAGCAGATAAAGAAATTAAAGATTATGTCGATACTACTTCATCTACCAGTTAAAACTTATAACACTAATGTTAAAACTGTTAATATTCATATTCTATTTAATATGAATGATAAAACAACGAATAATATTAAAGAACTTAATAATATTTTAAGATATTGTAAAGATTATGATATTAATTTTCAAATAAATACTAACAAATTTTATAAAACTTGGAATAAATTAAAAAAATATATTGATGATACCAAATCAAATGCTGTATTCTTATTTTGCCAACACGATAAATCACATTTATTGTTTTTACAACAAAATCAAAATCATATAATTTCTTTTACAGAAAAAATACAAAAGATGACAAATATTGATGAACCATTTATAATAACTAATCAGGGTGCTGGAGGGTTGAAAACAAACTAATTACAGTTGTCTTCCTATTTTTTATTTGGTTTTGTATTGCTGTAAGCACCCTTATTATTTGTAGAAAAATAAATATATAGTGTTATAAACACTTATATTAATATATATACCAAATCTTTATATACTTTTGTAATGAATTTAATAAAAATGGAAAATAGCTTAACAAAAGATTTGATAGATAAAATTTATTCAATGATAATATACGAACAGCCTAAAGATCTTTTAGTGCAAATAAAAACATATAACTATAAAAAGCTATATATTACATTATGTTATAAATATATAATTCAACATTGGAATTATTATTTTATAGATGCTTTAGAAATATTTTGGAAATTATTTTATATTTCTAATATAGAAGATAATTATGCATTTTGGTATGATACTAATTATATAACTCAATGTCTAATTAATTATAAAAACTATGTTTCAATTATTAATTATAATTTATATAATAGTGAAGTTATTAGAGTGTTAAATAAAAACAATTTTATGCAAAAAAAATTAGCAATTAAAAAATATATTACAAAATATATTATGATTTTAAAAGATCATCATATTAATTTTATACTTAATCATCTTTTAATGTGGGGTAATTTAGATATTAATTATGTTGAAACAAATATTGATCAAGATGAAAGTTTAAAACATTTTAGTATAAAGGTTATACAAGATGCTTATTTATATAAATCACCTAAAACTAATTTTGTTAATATACATAATATTTATAACTCATATTTAATATAAATGAACAAAACACCTATTGAAATCAAATTAATGCAAGATATTAAATTTGTTATTGATCTAAATGAAGTTAAAACTAAAGAAATACACAAAAAAAATAAAATTATTAAAAAGCAAAATGAAGTAATTAATGAATATAATAAAAAATTTATAGAATATGAAAATAAAATTGCAGAGCTTAGTAATAATAATAAACTATTATTAAATCAAATTTGTGAAACAAGTAAGCAATTAGACAGTATTTATCCTTTGCATCATTTTTGATAAAAATGATAACATCTTTGTATAAGTAGTTATTCCAAAATGACTAGCATTACAACAATTAAAATTATTTTTCTTATTACCAATCTTTATATGGTTAATTCTTATAAAATATGTCCTAAAAACTCATATTATAAAGTAGTTGATTTTTCTTCTAACTATGATGTTAAAACATCACAGTATTGGATATGTAAAAAGTGTGCTCCTGGATATGTATCTGATGGTAAAAGTCTTAGATGTGATTACTGTCCTTGGTTTAGTGAATGTGATACCAGATCTATTAAGTATTGTGATAAAGGACATTATACGTCTCATAACAACGGATGTGTGCCGTGTGATATTACTAATAATGAATATATGAATGTAAAGAACCACTATCTTGGATGTCATAAGTGTATCAATGGTTATATCTACAATAATGAGTGTTATAATCTTGATTTCATTAAAGATCTTGTTATGTAAATGAATTTAGTTTTTTAAATATAAAAAATGAACATTTAACATATATATATTAATATGGGAATTGGTAAAAAGTGTTCGATTAAAAATTGTAATTTAGAAGCTTCATATAATTGGAAAACTTCAAATATACGTAAATATTGTAGTAATCATAAAAAACCTGGTATGATTAATATTGTTAGTAGAGAATGTGATTTTCCAAATTGTTATCATTTAGCATTGTATAATTGCAAAGAATATTATGGATTAGGTAAATATTGTGGAAAACATAAACTTATTAATATGGTTAATGTATGTAATCTACCATATTGTTTAGAATGTAATAAAAGAGCTTCATTTAATTATAAAAATAAGAAAAGACCTTTATATTGTGTAGATCATAAAGAACCTGAAATGATTAATATTACATCTAGCCAATGTTTAAAATGTAATAAGCGACCTTCATTTAATTATAAAAATGAGAAAAAAGCACTTTATTGTTATACACATAAATTACCCGATATGATTGATATTAAGAATCCAATTTGTGTTGAGTGTAATAAACGTGCTTCATTTAATTTTAATTATGAAAAAAAACCAGTATATTGTCATAAACATAAATTACCCGAAATGATTAATGTTACCAGAAAACATACAAGTAAACCGAATATTATTTCAAATGCAAAATATTAATTTTTTTGCTAAAAATGTAAAAATTAATATTTTTATAAGCAAAAAATGATAGGTTTTTAAGAAAAAACTTATCACAGCAATGACCACTATCGAGCAGTTATTCGACGAGTCTCCTGAAGACATTCAGTTGTTAATTTTAAGTAAGATCGTATATCCCCAGCCTAAAAAACTTTTGGAAGACATTCGTAATAGAGAAGCACTAAGAACTGGTTTATTGTCTAGGTATACATTTATATTTAAAATTATATATTGTAGAAAATATGTGTATTCTCCAGCAAAAAAATCTTATAACTAGACATAATAATTTATATATTATATGTTTTTTTACTATTTAATTTAGAATATTTTAATAGTTAGTAAAATATAAAATGCCTGCTAAAAGAAAAAAATCAAGTTCTAGTGCTAGTGCTAGTTCTACTTCTAGTTCTACTAACTATGATACTATACCTATAATAAAACAACGTTTTGGAACTTGTTGGTTTAATGCTCTTTTAACTTGTTTATTATATGGTGATAAATCAAAAAAATTATTTAAACGTAAATTACGCAATCCAAATTTGGATGAACTAATTGAAAAACATTTCAAAGAATCAAAATATATGAAGAAAAACTAGAAGCTATTGAAGAAGAAGAAGAAGAACAATTACATAGACTACACACATTTAAATTAGCAAGTGCAAAACACGCATTACAAGAAGTTAAAGAATTATTAAAAACAATAATAAGTTATACAGAACAAACTGATATTAATTTCGATATGGCAATTAATTTATTAATAGAATTAAACAAATATGATTCTAATATTTTTAGCATAGAACCATCTACGGATCCAGAAAATTTACATTATTTTTATCTTTGTCCAGCAAATATACATATGCAAGTAGCATATGCTCAAAATATTTACAAAATGTTTGGAATAAAAACACTTGTTATCCAAAAAACACTTACAGAAATAGGGTATGAAGCCAAATGTTTCCTTTTTGAATATAAACCTCATCAAAGTAATGTAATAGAGTATGATGATACACCAGATGTTATTATTGTTGTTGATGATAAAAACGAAAGCACTTCTACTATTATTGAAACACTTAAATATAAAGATAAGAATTATAGCCTTGATTCACTTAAATTTTGTAATGTTAAAAAACCACAACAACAACAAGCAGATTTACACGCTATAGCTTGTGTAAAATGTAAAAAAAGCTACTATATATCTGATACAAACTGTAATAGATTACTACCAATAGATATTAAAAATAACAACTTATGGTATATTAAAAAAGAATATGGACCTAATTCAATTAATTGTTCTGAAATAGTATATGATACTAGCACACAAGAAAAGTTATTTAATTTTTATAACGGTTCAACACGTAAAATTTTCTTTTATTTAAAAACTAAAAGTAAACCAGATAAATATAGTGTAATTTATAATAATGAAGGTAGTATATTATTAGTTCCTAGTGTAATTTACGAAGATAGTTCATAATACAAAAATGAAAACATAAATTATTAATATTTAATGTTTGATCTACAATATTATAACAAAACTTTACATAAAATTGAATTTGAAAATATAATAAAAGAACGAGGATTAATACCTATTGAAGATCTATCACCAATATACGGTATATGTTATAATGAAAATACAATTAAAAAAGTAGATAAACTACTTAAAATTGATAAAGATTACGTTAATAAAATAGTTTTTTGGAAACTACTAAATGATATTGATGAAACTAAAATCAAACATAAATTAAAAGAACGAAATGCTTATGTTAGAAATGAAAATAAAGAATTACTAAAATTATTAGAAAACTTTCAAAATAACTTTCACGAATCAAGGCATTCTAATTTTGCATATATACAATATAATGAAAGGATAGCATACCCATTTGATATTACATATAATACAAGAAAAATAGATTTTAATAAATTAATTGATAATGATATAGAATGTTCAGTGTGTTTAGAAATCGATAATTATAGATTTACTTGTTGTAGTTGTTGTACAATAATATGTAAATCTTGTCATAAAAATGTAAAAGGAATATGTCCAATATGTGATAATAAAATAGATATTGGTGATTTTAACTAAAGCATATCGCAAAAGTTTTTGTATTGAGTCATACTAAGTTTATCTTTGTTATTATATTTTAAAAATACAGGATGAACTTTAAACGGAAGCGTTTTACTTGTTATTTTATTAGTATTAAATAAATTGATAATTTTATCATTTATAAATCCAAAATGATATTCATAATCTTCTGTATCTGTATATATTGGTAAAACAATGGTTAATAATTTTATTGTTTTACTAAAAAGTTCATAATTTAAATTGTCATAATCTTCTATTCTAAAATACAAAGTATAAACAACAGTATTTTCATCTAAACTATACCGTGATAATTCAATATCACGTCTCCTCAATGTTCTAACAGTAGGTGCTATTATTCTTGGATAAATTGTTTGTAATCTATTAATTATCATTTGTGTATCTTCAACGGTAAAAGGTAGTCGTGTATAAGGATTAACAAAAGGTTTATTATTTTTAATTGCTATTTTCCATTGTGTGTAAAGATCTTTAGCATTGAAAGCATTTCTAAATGTTTTACCATTTTCTTGATATTCAATAATTATAACAGTTCTAAGATTTTGTAGATTCATCTTTTTCCATTTTTTTTGTGAAAAAGGATCAACTTCATTTATACCTTCATTACTTACTATATTATCTACATATAATTGTTTTTGTCTTTTAGTTCCAGCAGATTCTGTAGAACTTGAAGAACTTGAATCGCTAAAAGATGCGGATAAAGAATCATATTTTAATCTAAAATTAATATTACCAGTTTCAATAAAATTGACTGATGTTGCATATAAATAATTTACTAATGTAATATACATATCTGTTTCTGTATATTTGTAAAATACTTGTCGTAATAATAAATTAAGATATCTAAGAATAATATATTTTGGTAAATTATTATAAAGATTTTTACGAAGATCTTTTGTATTTTTACTTAATACTAATAAATCAAAATAATATTGTTCTGGTAGTTTTTTAGTTATTAAATCAATATCTAAAGTATTATTAGCATTATCATAAATTTCTTCATTTGTCATAGAAAAATGATAATCTTTAATTATTTTTTTAAGTTCTTTAACAACTTCTAAATAACATTTTATATATTTATTTTTTTTATTTTCATTAATGTATTTTTCTAATAAATAGATAGCTGTTTTTTCATCTAAATTATCTTGTTGAGTAAATAATTGTTCAATAAATTCTATTCGGTATCCAATTTTAAATGGAATACATAATAAAGTCATTATTTTATCATAAGAATCAATATTAACAGTAAATTCATCTCTAGTATTAATATGTCCTTCAATTATTAATTTTTCATTATCATCATATACAAATGTTCTATGACAATATTTAACTATATAATTTAACCGTTTTTCATCTTTAATAGGAACATTGTTTGTAATAGGATTAATAACACTTGGAATTTCGTTTTTTAATAATTTTTCATATTGCGTTAAAAACATAATACATTGTTTTTTAGATAATTTGTTATTTTTGTCTTTTCTTATTTCACGAGAAGTCATTTTAATTCATATATATAAATTAAAATGAATTATTCTCAAACTGAAAGACTTCACATTGTTTTAGATATTGTTAAAAAACTTAAGAATTATAAATTAAATACGGGTAATACAATAGATTTATATAATTCATCATTATGTTCATTCATTACCGATTTCAAAATAATAACGAATAAATATATTAAAGAAGAAAAAGAATATAAAGGAACTTTATATTTTGAAGAAATAAATAAAAATATTGAATATATATTACCTATTAAAATAAATAAAAAATGAAATATTTATTGTTATAAATATAAATGAAGATCTTAATGATCTTAATGTTTATTCAAACTATTAGTGCTACTAGATTTTTACAATCTCAAGCAATTTTACGTAAATCTTATTTAATTAAACTTAATGCTACTTTTACAAAAAAATCATTTACTAGTGTAATAAAAAATGAAGCTTTATTTAGAAAACAACATATATTAATATTAAATCTAAGAAAATGAATAAAATATTTGTATTTAATAATGTATTTATATCAATTCATAAAGATCTTAAAGAAACTGAATATTTTATAAAAACTAGTAAATATTTTATATTTTCATCAGATTATCACGAATATAATTATCCAATATATTATGATTATGGACCTGTAAATATCCATAATATTTTTCAGTTTTCTGACTTTTTACACGAAAAAATACAAAATCCAATATTAAAAAACCGTGATTTAGTATATTATATTTATAACGATAAAGCCGAATTGCGTAATACTGTATTATTAATTGGTTGTTATATGATAATAAAATTACATTATAATCCAAGTAAAGTAATATTTATATTATCACATTTAATGCATTTACATAATAATTATTATGTTGATTGTATTGCTAAACACGGAGGATATAGAACATCTATAATAGATTGTTATAAATCTTTGTATTTTTCTTTAAACTTAAATCTAATCGATTTAACGGATTATCTTTATTTATCCGAAATTGATGGAAAAGATATGCATATTATTGGAAATAAGTTTATAGCATTGTCTTGTCCTTCTGTTACAAAAAATAATATTACAGAATTACATAAAAGAAATATTAACCAGATTATACGATTAAATGGAGACGTATATGATAAGTCTTTAGTAAAACCGATTAAAGTTCATGATCTTTATTTTAAAGATATGACAAATCCTACTATTAAAATTATAAAACAGTTTATGAATATTGTCAATAATACAGATATTACAGAATTAATTGCTATACATTGTAAAGCTGGATTAGGTAGAACTGGTATATTAATATGTATTTGGTTAATTATAAAATATAATTTTACACCACAAAATGTAATAGCATATATACGAATGATAAGACCTGGAAGTATATTAGCCTGTCAAGGTTTTTTCTTAGAAAGTATAGATGAATTTAAACATCTTATTTAACAATACGTTGATATGGTAATACAATTTCATAATTATTTTCATCATTTCGTATTACCCACGTTTCTGATAATACAAAAGATCACCCTAATATACCATAAAAACCTGTTAAAACTCTACTAATTGTAGTATATTTAATTAATAATATTTTTTAATATACCTATAATAGAAGCAATCAATAATAATATTGAATATATTATACGAATACCATATTTATCAGAAAATAAACTAATAAAAAATCTAGTTATCATAGCAGAACTGAATATAATAATATTATCAATTCTTACATCATTACTAGCAATATTGTAATATAATAAGTATATTGAATTAAAATTAAATATACCACAAAAAGATAGTATTAATCCAAATAAAGATAAATAAAATGATCTTGAATGCGGTCGTTTAATAGTTAAAATAGGACTAATATTTTTAGTTTGTTCTTCGTAAATAAAATTATATGTTTTATTCCATTTAAGTAATGACTTACATCTACCGTTATTAACATTATAACATGGATATTGCCAATCTTCTAATTTCCACATTGTTATTTAATACCTACTAAAATATTTCATTTTATAGAAGTAAAAATGTATATTTATGCTTTACTATTATTAATAATAAATCTATATTTATATAAAAGAATATTAAAACTAATAAGCATTCTAACGTATAAAATTGAAAATAATTTAATTGTAAAAATTGAATATAAACCTACATATGATAAACAATTATCATCTTCAGATGATATATTATTAAAAAAACGATCACATACAAAACCAAGTAGTGGTAGTCTATTTTATGCAGATAAAGTAATTAAAAATTATACTAAACCTGCATCAGAAGGTGTAAGATGACCACCAGGTAAATTTGTTTTACCGGTATAAGGATGAATCCAAGATTTTTCTCCAGTAAGTTTTTTAATGTAATATATAATACCTATATTATTAATTTTAATATTTCTACTTCTATTTTCAAACCATTCACTATCTGCATTTAAAGGTGGTTGTTGTTCAACATACAAATTACTTTTATATTTTTTAATTGGAATATATACATCATCATATTTAGGTGCGGTTGGTGAATATGGTTCTTCAAAGTATCTTTTTTGACCGCAAGTATATTCAGGTGTATTAGGTGAATATGCGGGTGCAGATGGTTTATAGTCTAAAAAAGGTTCGCATTCTAATTGTAATTGTTTAATATGTTTAAAGTTTTGAATATCTTCATATTCATTAATTATATAATTAGGTAGTTCATTTTGAATTCTTCTTTCATCTCGTTCGTCATAAGATCTTTGGGTATACCAACCTAATACTTTATCATCCATTGTATGAATATTATAAACATAATCATTTAATACATATTTACCAACAGAATTACAATAAAATGGTAATTCTTCTTCTTTAATATGTTGAAACTTACATTGTTTATTATCACAATTATTACTATTACTTTTGCAATGAAAGAACTTACATCTTTTATTATGTGTTGTTTTTGTATTATTAAATGGATAATATATTATCTTTTTTTCTTTAGAATCATAATAATGCCTATATTTACTATTACCACAAAAGCATTGTAACATATCATCTTTTAAGTCGTAATTCATTTTATATTATATATAAATATGTTTTCATTTTTTTATTTTTGTTTAAAAATGTAAAAAATCTATATTTTTATTATAAAAAATGATTAAAAGTTTATAAAAAACTATCTGTTGAACTACAGAAGAGTAAGCTAAAGTTTCAAACTAAAGTTTCTTCTTAAAGTCCCTTTTAAGTTTTTTAAAGACCTTCAGAAGGTCTTTTAAAAAGACAATGATGCCTTACAACAAGTTTCATACTAACTGTCCTCATTTCAATGTTGGTAATTGTACGTCGTTTAAGACTTGTAAGTATAAGTATCATAAGAAGTGTGATGAGAACTTCCTTTGTAATCGTGAAGATTGCAAATATGGTCACGGTATCTCTTATATGAAGAGAGTTATTATCAATTATATTTATGACGAGAAGTATTCCCGTGCTTCTTCTGCCTATGAGTATAGTGATAATAAGTGTAAGATGCCTATGAATTGTATCAACAAGGATTGTGAGTATGATCATCATCTTGAGTATGATGATAGGTCTTTCATTTACAATATTAGCAATCCTACTATTAATGATGAGAATGCTTGGTCGAATTATGTGAAGAAGTATAGCTCATATTCACCGGCTAGTTCTACTATGTCCTCTAGTTCTACTGTTCCTGCTATGTGTTCTCCTTGTCCGGTGGTTTCATCTCCTCCCTTGTCTGGTTCTTTCGCTTCGCTCTTCACAGAGGAGGTAGAGGACAACAAGGAGGGTGATATTATGCTATCAATTATTGAGGATATGAAGAATATCCGCAATAATATTGATCTTGATACTAAGAAGGTTGTCAGTATCAAAGATCAAATCAAGAAATTACAGGAAGACCTTAATACTACTGAAGAAAATATCAAGAAAGATAAAAGTAAATTAAAAGAGTTGGCAGTCAAAATAGCTGATTGCTAAAAGCACTCTATTTAAATATAAAAAAAATCAAAAAAAATATATATTTTTATTATTTACATTATTTTGTTTAAAAATGTAAAAAATCTACAGTTTTATTATAAAAAATGATTAAAAAATTATAAAAAAACTATCTGTTGAACTACAGAAAGATACTTCAAAGTTTCTTTGCTAAAAGTTTTCTTGCTACCGTCCCTACATTCTTACTTCAAAAGACAATGATGACCTACAACAAGTTTCACACCAACTGTCCTCATTTCAAGGTTGGTAATTGCTCTTCTTACAAGAACGGTGTTTGTAAGTATAAGTATCACAAGACGTGTGACGAGAACTTCCTGTGCAATCGTGAGGATTGCAAGTTTGGTCACGGCATCTCTTATACGAAGAGGGTTATTATCAATTATATTTATGACGAGAAGTATTCGAGTGCTTCGGGTTATGAGGATAGTGATAACAAGTGTAAGATGCCGATGATTTGTATCAACAAGGATTGTGAGTGTGATCATCATATTGAGTATGATGCGAGGTCTTTCATCTACAACATTAGCAATCCTACTATCAGTGATGATAATGCTTGGTCGAATTATGAGAAGAAGTATAGCTCATATTCACCGGCTAGTTCGACTATGTCCTCTAGTTCTACTGTTCCTGCTATGTGTTCTCCTTGTCCCGTGGTTTCATCTTCTCCTCCTCCCTTGTCTGGCTCTTTCGCTTCGCTCTTCACAGAGGCGGGAGTAGAGGCAAAGGTAGAGGCAGAGGCTGATACAATGATGGCAATTATTGAGACAATGAAGAATATCCGCAATAATATTACAGGTGATACTAAGAAGGTTGTAAGTATCAAGGACCAAATCAAGAAATTGCAGGAAGAACTTGGTAAAACCGAAGAAAAAATTAAAAAAGATAAAAATAATTTAAAGGAGTTGGCGGTCAAAATAGCTGAGTGCTAAGCAGTAAGCTATTTATATATATATAAAAAAATCAAAAAATATATATTTTATATTTTATTTTTTTTTACGTGTATGTCCAGTATGATCTTTAATAACTTTTAATGGTGTTGGTTCAACATGAACACCAAAAATTGGTAAATTAATTAATACTTCAGTATCATAAGGACTGTTATGATATGCAGGTGGTAAAGGTAATAACATTTTTTTATACATTGTTTTATTTTTAAATTTAATAGTGATTGAAGCTAAATTAGTTTCTACATATTCAAATATTTTTTGTAAATCTTTATTATATTTTTTAACAGGTAATTGTGATTTAACAATTTTAATATCATTTTTAATATCTTTTGATGTTCTAATATTATCTTTTGTCATATATTTAGCACCAGAAGAAGAACTTTTACTATTTTTAGGAAAAGTTTTAATTAAACTAGTAATAGAACTTATATTTTGCGAATCACCACCTACAAGTCGTTGATAACGTCTTAAATTAACATTAAATAAATAGTGTTGTCTATTATTATTTCTAGCATATGTTAATAATTCTCTAGCATAATTAGCAATTAAAAATCTTATTCCATTATGATCAAATTGTGGATCACCAATACCCCAAACTGATGATTTACGAATCCAAATACCTCTATAATATTCAGGATGATAATCCGGAACACGTCTAGTTCTACCGGTACGATCACCTGTAATATATGCATAAAATACATTGTGATTCATAGATAATTCCATAAATATGATCATACTTCCATAAAAACCATAAAAATCATTATAAGGATTTGCAACCCCATTTCGTTCATTGGCTTCTCCAGTTACTCTATAATCAGCAATTAAATTGGCTATAGCTCTACAATAATTAATTAATACATCTTTGTTTCTACCAGACAACATTGCTTGTTGTTCAACGCAAGTCATAAAGTTCTGTAATAAATTATTATATAATTCAACATTGCGGGCTAATGAATCTTGATCATAATTTTGGTGAAAAACCAAATCAAAACCTCCATTTAGAAATGGAACATACATTAGACCATCAAATGTGTGCGCTCTATTACCGGAATATACTAAACAATCATTAAAATTATCATAAATCCAATTAAAGTAATTTTCAAAAAATTCAATCCAATTTTCGTGCGTAACTGGATGTTGTCCTAATAATTCTACATAAGGATCAGGATCATCAATACCTGTCATATCAAGATCGTATCCTTCAATCTCGCATCTATCAATGTATTCTGCCCAAGTTTCTCCACTATCATATACAATATTACTTCTACGAGCGGCTCTTGCATCTCTGTCTCGATTTTGTGTAGTAGTTCTTCTAGACATTTATTTATAGCTAATATAAAAAGTATAAAAATGAGTAATTATAAATAGATTAGAAATGTTTAATTATATTTTAGAACTCAAAAACAATTTTAAATCTTTTAAAACTTCAAAACATATCTCTAAATATTATGTTGGGGAATTAAATAATAATAAACCAAATGGTTTTGGAACTTGTATTAGAAAATATATTAAATATACAGGTGAATGGAAGAATGGTTTTCCAGATGGTAAAGGAATTGCAATTTATAAACAATTTGCATTTTCGTTCTTTATAGATACACAATATGATAAATTTCAAACTTTTAAATATGAAGGATCTGTTAAAAATGGTTTATTTGATGGTAAAGGTAGTTTAACTAGAAATGGTAAATTATTTTATGAAGGTGAATTTAAAGAAGGATCAATAACAGGTAAAGGTGAATTATATAATGACAAAGGTAAATTAATGTATAAAGGTGAATTTGTATATGGAAAGTTTGAAGGAAAAGGAATGTTTTACAATGAAAATAGTGAATTAATGTATAGTGGTAATTGGAAGAATGGTAAAAAAGAAGGTTATGGTGTATTGTATAATCCAAAAGTATCGAAAATAATTCCTAATTATGAAGGATATTGGAAAAATAATGCATATAATGGCGAAGGTAGATTAAAATTTAATAATGAAACAAGGGTAGGATTATTTGAAAACAATAAACAAATAGGTGAAGGAACGTTTAATGATAGTTTTCGTAAATATAATGGTAGTTTTAATAATAATATGTTTAATGGTTATGGAGATTTGATAGTATCTCAAAATAATAAAGTTAGTTATTCATATTCCGGTGAATTTATTGATAATAAATTTAATGGTAATGGATTTATACAATATAAAAATAATAATACATATAATGGTGAATTTAAAGATAATTTAAAACACGGTAAAGGTATTTACTATGATTTTAAACAAAATTATAATGTTGAAACAAATTGGATATGTGATAGAAAAAATGGTAAAGGAACTATAACATATTCAGACGGAACTGGTTTTAAATGTTCGTGGATTAACGATAAATTAGTTAATAAAAAACGCTTAATGTTTTATGAAAATGATGATTTGCAAATTACGTTAAAAAAGAAAAAAGAAATACCATATGAACTTAAATGTCCTATTTCATTAGAGATAATGAAAGATCCTATTATATGTAGCGATGGTCATACATATGATCGTAAATCTATAGAAACTTTATTTAAAAATAAAAATTATATAAGTCCAACAACCCGAGAAAAACTAGATAAAAATATATTAATTTCAAATTATAATATTAAAAAAATGATTGATAATTTAACATAAAATAATAATGGAATTTGAAGATATTGTTAAAGCAATAGCACAAGATGAAACTATAAATGTTATGGAATATATTGAAAATAATTTAAATATTTTGTTAGATAATTATTCAATATTTATAGAAAATATTGATACAATAACATTGTATAGAATATTAGAAAATGAAGAAATAGAATATAAAATTATTAGTAATATTGATATTACACAATGTTTAAAATTATTATATCACAATAATTTTTTATACAATATTGAAGTATTATCAATTATTTTAATAAAACTATTAGATTACACTCCATTATTAAACTTATGTTGTTCTACCAATCCTTTTAATTTTATTAGAAATAATGATAGTTTAAAAGCTATAATAATTCAGTTAAAAACTATTTATATATTTATATATAATGAAAATATTAAATGTAAATGTTTTGAATCAAAACTAGGTAAAGATTTTCAAATGTCATTACAGAGTAATTATTTTAACTTTAATGTTATTGTATTTTTAAATAATATTAAGAATTTAATATTAACATTGGAAACTATATATTCTTATCATAGTGAATATTATATAAAAGAAAAAGAATTTTACGATTTAGATTGTAAGAATCTACAGGAACATATGATGTATGAGGAAATATTTGATAATTTTGTTTTAGCATATAGAAAAAATATAAAACCGATTAATATTAATTATACAATAAATGGGAATAATGGAGATATAAATAATATCTTAAATTTCATATTTTAATTTATAAAAAAATGATTGAATAAATATATTATTTTATATACGGAAGCTCTTAATTTTGATAGAACAAAATTGCAATATTATAATGATGGTAATAAAATACCGATTGTGCTTCAATTGAAAAAGAGTTAGAAGAATTTTTTAAGAAAAGTAAATTATGTGTAATAAAATTACATAGATGCAATAATTTAAATGATTTTAATAAATATTCTAATAATAAAAAAACAATTCTTATCAATTTATTACCATTAATGAAAGAAAAAATAGCAAAAAAATTAATAAAAACAAATTTTAAATCATTTCATACAAATATTTATATAGCATACAATGGGAGATATGTATCAACGAATACAAACAAAATAACTGAAAGTTTTTTAAACTTATGTAGTGATATTATAAAAACAGAAGAATATGAATGTAATATTTGTATGGAAACAATCATAGATAATTCATATGTTGTTCAATGTAGTAAATGTAAATATGCTGTTTGTGGTAAATGTAAAACAAAATTTAAATGTCCAATTTGTGATATATCATGAATGTTTTGTGTATATTTTATTAATTTTACCAGTAGTATTATCTTTAATAAAATCATTCATATTTAGTTCAACATAACCATTATTACACCTTCAATTTGTTTAAGATCATTGATAACCCTATCTGTTCCAAAATATTCGTGCTTAATAACTTAATTTTCAGTAATATAATTAGTTTCTATATTTTAATAATATCTTTAGGAAATCCCATTCATTATTTAATTTTATTACATCTATTAGTTAATGGATTTAATACTTTACCTTCAGGGCATATTTTATCAGGTTTACTTAATGTTTTAATTTTATTACATCTATTAGTTAATGGATTTAACACTTTACCTTCAGGGCATATTTTAGTAGGTTTACTTAATGTTTTAATTTTATTACATCTATTAGTTAATGGATTTAATACTTTACCTTCAGGACATATTTTATCAGGTTTACTTAATGTTTTTTTTGGTAATTTATTTATAGTTTTTTTTTTAATACATCTATTAGTTAATGGATTTAATACTTTATCTTCTGGGCATATTTTATCAGGTTTAGTAGTTAATATAGTATCTCTATTTTTTTTAACATATATAACTTCTCTCGGTCCTTTATTAAAAGAGAAACATAAATTTTGTATATTCATTTCATCTAATATGCATTTTTTTGGATTTAAACAAAAATCTTTATTTTTTATAACATTCCAATCATATTTCATTAATTCGCAAGGTATGTTAATATTGTTTTTAAATAATTCAGTTGGAAAATTATCAGGATACTTATTATCAGATTCTTTAACTATTTTTCCGGTTGGTATATGAAAATACCAATATTCATCATTAACAAGTATTTTTTTCCAATCTTTAATTTGAAAATTAATATTTGGATCTATTGTAGTTCTAGTCCAACCATTATAAACATATCTATCACCTTTACAAGTTATACCAGCAATTGAATGACCCCCTATATTTGCATTATAATTTGTTAATAGTACAGAATCTTGAACATAAATATTGTTATTATTCTTAACTTCATGATTTAAATTAATAAAATTGATTAAATCGTTATTAGTAATTTTATACCAAAGTGGATATATATTAGTATTAAGGTTTGCAACAATTCGAATAACAATAACCTCGGGATTGTTAAAATACTTACTTATTTTTGAAAAACTTTTAAATAAAAACTTAACATTTAATTCTTTACCAATATTAGATAACATTTTAACATTATTAAAAAGCGAATAATATAAATCTTGAGTTTTAGCATCTAAATCTAAATATAATACATTAACCCCAAGTAATTTATATATTTTTCGTATATATAATCCGGATTGAAATCCGTGTTTAAATATGTCAGGATCAACAATAAATTTTTTATTATTATAGTTATATAATTCTTTTAATATAATTTCAGGTCTTATTTTATCAAAATATTCATAATCTTTAAAGATCTTATCAGTTCTAAGATATTTATTATGTAATATATAATTAATAGTATTTAACACATTTATATTTTTATCCCATATATGTGATTTTTTTAACAATAATTTACGACTTTCATCACTATATAATACAGCCATTAAAATACTATTAAACCAACAAGTAGGTCCATATTGTTTAAGTGATATAACATTATCACATTTTGAAGGCATATTTTATTAATCCTAAAGATATTAAAAATATTAAGAATGTTTAAGTGCATATTTTAATAATTTTACCAGTAGTATGATCTCTAATAAAATTATCCATATTTAATTCAATATAGCCTTTATCAAAACCTGTAATTTGTTTAAGATCATTAATAACCTTTTCAGTTCCAAAATATTCGTGGGTAATAACTTCATTTTCAGTAATATTGTGTCCTAATGTGCAACTAATATAATTATTAATAACAATTGTATGATTATTATCTAAAACTAAATTATATACATTATTACATTTATACTCAGTAGGATAATTAATATCTTTTGGAAAAATCCATTTATTATTAATTTTAATAGGATGATATGGTGTTATAATTAGATCATCAATATTAACCATAGAACATATATTATTTTTACAATTAATTTTAATTAAACATACAACTGATGTAATATTACCTTTACTATCAATAAGTTTATCTCCTTTAATAATGTTATATATTGATTTAAAATGATTACCTACCATTAAAACTTGTGAAGATGGATGAAAACAACCACCTTCAACATTATTAAACATTGTAGTAAATTGTTGTTTAGATATTTTAATTTCATTAACATTATTGGAAGGTTTTGGTGGTGGCATATTAGTATATATATCATCAATTTTATCTTTCATATTTTGAAATAATTTACCACCATATTGTTGAATACTCTGATCTTTAAAATTATTACATCTTTCTTGACTATGTGCATCTTTAAATGAGTTAATGTAATTTTTACCCCATTTTGAAAAATATTGTTCTTGAATAGCCAAACATATTTGATCTTTAAAATCTTTCATTAATTGATTATCTATATGACTATATTTAAACATATATGTATCAATTGCTTGTTTTGATTTTTGTTCTAAGGTTTCAACTAATTCTAACCGCATAATATTATATAGTAGATCATTACTTGTTTGAACTTCATTAAAGGTATTAATAGAAAGTTCTTTATCATCATAAACAATTTTAATAGTGATATTATCTTCTTTTGTTTTAAAAATTAACGTTCTAGATTGACCATAATGAACAGTTGTAAGATCGGCATTATCTCCAATACATTTAATATTATCAGTATTATAATAACATTTAAGATTATTGATAGCGATAGTATTAATATGTGCTAATGCGTGAATAAATATAGTTCCTACAAATCCAGAATCAGGAATAAATGAGAAATGACCATTACTAATTTTAGCAATGTTAATAAGTAATTCAGTATCTAAAGAATAACCAAACCCAAATGTATATATATTAATTTTACTAGTAATTTTACGTTTAAGGCAATGTAGAATACCTTGTGGTGGTAATAAATGAACGCTAGGTAAACCATCTGTTAAAAATAACAAAGATTGAATACGATTAGTATTAGTAAATTGTTGTAATCCAATATTTAACCCTGCCCAAATATTTGTGGCACCTTCTGTTCTTAAATTAGTAATAAGTGTTTTATTAATATTATCACTTGTTGTTAGAGGAATCAAGACTCTTGCATCATTTGAAAATACTACAACAGATATACGATCATCTGGTTTCATACTTTCAATAATAGTAATTAAAGCGTGTTTAGTAATATCTAAAATAGTATATCCAATATCAACACTTTTACCATCTTGTTCAACTAAAGCAGGTGAATCCATAGAACCTGAAATATCAATAACAGCTACTATATCAACAGGAGGATATGAATTACCACCTTCAATAGTTTTAATAGTAAGTTTGAAATAATTGTAATCATTAATAGTAGTTTTTTCACCAATAATACTTGAAATAATATTTTTTTCATATATATAGTCTATTTTAGTAGTCTTAGCATCAATAGCGTCTTTTAAAGATCTATTTGGTTTTAAATGTGATAAATCTAAATAGTTTCTAGTAATAGGTGAAGATTTATTATTTTTTAGCCATTTACAAATAGCATCATATTCATATGTATTACCTTCATTATCAATGTAAGGATTAATCATAACATTATGAGTTATAGGACATATAAAACACTGTTCCATTTTACATAATAGTTATTATCATATCATTTTTATATATGGATTATTTATTACATCTAAATGATTGTGATTCTAACCAAATAAATCAAATATAGAACTACTAATTTCATTTTCTTCTGTTTCATTTAATTTTTGTATATCATCACTACATTTGAATATTATAGGTCTACTAGGTTGTAAAAATGTAAATATAGTTTCTAAAAGATATTTTAATTGACTATTTGATATTAAAATAGTTGTATCAATTAAAATATTTTCATTAATACTAACTGTATTTTCATTTCTAAAACATTTTACACATGAATATACATTTTCAAATCCAATAAAACCTATTTGTGCAGTATCTAATTTAATTTTATATTTAATATTTTTATCAATTTTATTAGCATAAAAATCATTTATAGAATTAATGTAAGCTTTAATTTCTTCGTCACTAGGATATTCTTTTTTAATTTTACATTTCAATGTAGCATAATCTTTATCTTTTTTTTTACTATAATATGCAATCGTAAAATCATCATTTAGTAAAATAATCTTAAATTCATCCATTTGTTTATATAAACATTATAAGCTTTATATTACATATAAATAATGAAAAAATTAGTAAATATACATAATAAAACTAAAGAAATTACAGAAGAATTATCACCTTTTAATAATACCAATATAATATTAAATGAAAGTGATTTAAATATTTTTTTCAAAAATCATAATGTTGATTATCAGTCCAAAAATATTAATTTATTTAGAAATGCTTTTGTTCATAAAAGTTATTGTTGTATGAAAAATACTAATTTTACTGATAGTAATATTAGTTGTCCCGAAGATTGTTTGCCATTACAAGAAATGCCATATGAAAGATTAGAGTTTTTAGGTGATTCAATATTAGGATATATAATAGCAAAATATATGTATATTCGGTATCCTGATCAATCTGAAGGATTCTTATCAAAAATGCGAACAAAGATCGTAAATGGTAAAATGTTAGGATTCTTAAGTGAAAAAATAGGATTTAGTAAATTTGCAATAATATCAAAACAAATTGAAGATATAAATGGTCGTAGTAATTATAAAATAATGGAAGATATATTTGAATCCTTTATAGGTGCATTATATATTGATAGTAATGATATTAATATTGTAGAATTATGGATAATTAATATTATTGAAAAATATATAGATTTTGTAGATTTAATAATGAAAAATACAAATTATAAAGATTCTTTAATATCTTATATGCAAAATAGATATCAAGATAATCCTAGATTTTTAGAAACTAATGTATCACATAATAGTTTATCATCTCAAAAAATATTTACATATATTGTAAAAGATCGTAATAATAATATATTAGGTAGTGCTACTGGTAATAATAAAAAAGAAGCTGAAAATAATTGTGCATTTGAAGCATTGAAGTATTATGGACAAGAAATATAAATTTTATTAATTGTGAAAACATCAATAAATATTTTTCATATTTTGATATTTGCCTTACTTTAGTTGTTAACATACAAGTTTCATTGTAATATTTATATTCAATTTGAGTTAATATACAATAACTGTTATTATAAATCCAAGATATATATACCAATAATGCTAGAATAGTATTGTAAGGACTAAAAGGATAAAGAACATATAAAATAAATAAATAATGAAAGAAAAATATAATATATTTGAACATTATTGTTTAACTTAAAAAATGAAAACATTATATTTTAATATACAAAATGGAAATTATCAACAATTATTGTGAAATGTTAAATCTAAATCAAGCTGTTAAATATAAAGCATATGACTTACAATTTAATATTAAAATTAAAAAACCTGAAACTTATCTTGCTTCTATATATTGTGCTTGCTTATGTTGTAATTCTACAAAATCAATAAAACAAATAATGGCATTAGACAAATCAATAAATCAAAAACTACTTAATAAAACTATCAAAATAATTAATAAAAATAATAAAATTCCTACATTTAATGTTGAAGATCTTATACCGCAAATGTGTTTTAATTTAAATTTACCAGTTTTCAAAGAACAAGAAGCTATTAATAATTGTAAAAAAATAAAAAATAAACTACCATCAACAAAAGCAATTATTGCTATTCTATTGACTTATGAAGAATTGACAGATGATATTTATGAAAAAGCATCTGTAGTTTCTGGTATAAGTAGTATAACATTGAAGAAATATATCAGCTAACTTATTCTACTTTAAACGAAATTATAATACCAAATGATTTAAATAAGTCAAATACTAATTCTTTTCCGTCTTCTGTTTTTAACGGTATGTTTTCACCATCTGTGGGTTGTAGTGGGGTTACACATTTATCATTCATCCAACCATTATAAAAAAATAAGTCTTGGGCGTTATTAGTTAAAATAGTAATTACGTGTCCTACACTTTCTTCTTCAATTCAATTTTTTTTGTATTTACAATTTGTTGGTTGGAGTGGCTGGTACTGCTACTGTTTTACTTTAACTGTTTTTACTATTTTATACGGTTTTAGTTTAAACGAAATCATAATACCAAATGATTCATGTAAGTCAAAATGTAATGTTTCTCTGTCTGCTGTTTTTAACCGTATATTTCTACCATTTGTGGATTGCAGTGGGGTTACACAGTTACCATTCATCCAACCATTATAATAAAATAACTCTTGGGCGTTATCAGTTAAAATAGTAATTACGTGTCCTACACTCTCTTCTTCTGCGTGTCCTTCCTCTTCTTCTGCGTGTCCTACACTCTCTTCTTCTGCGTGTCCTTCCTCTCCCTCTGCGTGTCCTCCCTCTCCCTCTGCGTGTCCTTCCTCTCCCTCTGCGTGTCCTACCTCTCCCTCTGCTGCTATATCAGTATGTAGCATTTCTGACATTGCTTTCATTTCTGAATCTTCCGAAGATGCAAAAGATCTATCCATTTCTGAATCTTCCGAAGATGCAGAAGATCTATCCATTGCTGAATCTTCCGAAGATGCAGAAGATCTATCCATTGCTGAAACTTCCGGAGATGCAGAAGATCTATTAAAATTAAATAAAATAATTGATGCAAACTCAAATCCGTTTGTTACATAATCTAGATAATTTGAGCCTCTGGGTTTTTGCTCAACACAAATTGTTATTTTCTTACCATGTACTATTTTTTCATACAACTGTATAAAATGACCTGGTATTGATTTAAGTTTAAATTTAAAACCATATTCTAATAATATGTGTATTAAATTAAAAATATCTATAATCTTACCACCTTCTTCTAATATTATTTTATTTAAAGGTGTATTTGCTTTATGTTTTTCATATTGAGAAAAAGTTTTAAATATATCAGGTGCTATAGCTGTAAGTATACTAATAAAATCTCTAACAAAAGAAAAATCTGATGTAATACATTTTTTTTCTGTCATGGTAGAATTGCTATCATATTGTAAAACCAATAATTCGTATAATCTTGTTTGAATTATACGTGCAACAGAAGCTTCTTTAATTTTTTGTTGTGTTCTTACTTGTTTTAATTCTTTAATTCCTTCTTCTAAAAGAAATGTAATTATATTAGCAAATTCTCTTTTTAAATGATAAGGATACATTAAAGCAACTAAAATAGCATTAATCCAACAAGAACCTATGTGTGATTGTTGTACAATAGGAAAAATTTTATTATATGGTCTAGGACTAGGTCTTTCTAATGATTGTCTAAATTGCTCTGGATTTAACCAACTTACCTTATATTCAAAAAGCACATTTATTACATGAGGAAACATTCCAATATCTCTTGCAATTTCAGTTCCATATTCTTCTTCTATCCTAGGGTTAATTATTTGTTCCCTAACAATTCTCCACCATCTACCTTTACCTGTTGAGGTGGATTTTAAATATTTTTTTTGTTGTTGTGTAATTTGTTGTTGTTGTGTAGACTTAAAAGAAGCGTATATTTTTTTTTTTCTTTTTCTTTTTCTTTTAGGTATTTCTACCCCTCCACCTACTATAACATCATAAAACAATAAATTAAATAATATAGATATTTGTTTATTAGATTCTTTAAGATCAACTTTTGTTTTATTATTTTCAAGTTTTGATAATAAATTAACATAAGTTCTATAACCTTTTTTCATATCAATTTCAACATCAAGTTTAAAGTGTTTTGAAAATAATTTAAAATTATTAGCACATAATATATTTAACCAATCTTTAAGATCTTTAATTTTATGTTTTTTCTCAATTGTAAAAATGGATTTTAAAACTTTAAAATCTTTAGTTTTTCTAATATCACTAAGTTGATCTAAAACAAATTGAATTGTTTTAGATTTATTAATCTTATCTATATCCTTATCAGGTTTTAAATATTTTTCGCAATATTTTTGAATAATAATTACAATCAAATCTAATTTTAATATTGTATTAGAATACATTTACTACTATATTAACATAAAATGTCCATAATAAAAACGGAATAGCATAAATAATATTTGATTTATAATACATTATAATTGTAACTATAATAGCTAATAATAATGCTATTAAATTGAAATAATTATTATCAGTATTTTGTAATCCAGATGTTAAAAAAGGATAAGATAAACAATATAAAATAGTTAAAACAATAAACCACGAATAAACCGAAGGGTATAATAAAAAATGAGTGTAGCCTAATAATCCTAAAATAATAATCCAAATAGAACCTATAATATATCCGGGTGGTAATTTACTATTTTTTTCATTGTCATTATTCCATCCTTGCGTATAAATATAAAAGTTAAGAACAATAGCTAAAATAATAGGAACTAATATATGAATATACCACATTTAATATTTATTTATATTTAATAAATGCCACCAACACTAATATTAGATTTGGATAATACAATTATTGGTAATATTACATATCAATTATTGGCACATACACTATGTAATAAAGTTAAAAAGAATTGTGGAATGGTTGCTAGTTGTTATAATGAAAAAACAGGTATAATTCGTCCATATTTTTGTAAGTTTATTTATACAATACGTGAAAAGTTTCCAGATATTAAGATCTATGTTTATACTGCTAGTCAAAAAGATTGGGCTTTAAAAGAAATAAAATGGATAGAAAAATGTTGTAATTTAAAATTTGATAGACCTATATTAACACGAGATGATTGTATTGAAATGGATAATTCATATTATAAATCAATACAAAAAATATCTAAACGTATTAAAACACTAGATAAAAATAATATTTTAATAATTGATAATAACGATGTATTTGTAGATTGTAAAGAAAGTTTTATAAAATGTCCAGATTATAATTATATATCTTTTGTTGATTTATGGAAAGTATTACCAAAAGCAATGTTAGATAAACAAGAAGTATTGATCTTTATGCAAAAACTAATAAAAGAAGGATATATAAATCCATATAATGTTGATGCTATTGGTGAAAATATAGATCAATCTTTAAGATATTTAAATTGGTATCAAAAAAAATTAACTATTATAAATAAAATTAATAATAAAAGCTATAATGATAGTTTTTGGAAAACTTTAATTAAAATAATATATAATACTGATAATTTTAAAGACATAAAAATGATATATAATTTAGAATTAAAAACATAATGTATTATAACGATGACTATTTTGTAAAATATTATAATGATCCTGAATTTGCGAAACCACCACTTAGATTTTCAAAACACGCAATTCAACGTCAAAATGAAAGAAGACCACGCATACATATTGGTGAAAAAAATGTTAATATTATTAAAAATAACATTGTCGTTACAACAATTACAAAATCTAAAAATGCATATCCTATTCAAGATAAATTAGAAAAATATATTTATCATAACAAAGTTGAATTTGATAAAGATCTAATTGGTAGGGTAATTGGTAAGAAAGGTAGTAATATTAAAACGTTAATTAATAAAGTAAAATGTCTGGTGTATAGTAGTAATTTTGAGTATTATATTGATAAAACTATTATTAACAATAAATGTTGTATTTATATTTTAACAAATACTAAAGATATTTTAAGTATCGCTACTAATGAATTGAATAACAATATAGCGATTATTTGTAATAAGAATAATAAAAAATGATATTGATATAATATATCAATTATAAAATGACACTATCCAATGTTGAAATCGCTGATAATATCATAGATCTGCTTAATAAAGTTAAAAAAAATGAAACTTTTAATGATAGTATTGATAAAAAAGAACAAAGTAAATTATTTAATAAAATAGTAAAAGCAGGTATTAAAGGACAAACTAATATTAATATTAAAACTTTTAAAAAAGAACCAAATAAATATAATATCTTTATTAAGGATATGATGCCTTCTGTTAAAAAAGAAAATCCTACCCTATCTAGTTCTGAAATATTTAAAATAATTGGTGCTCTATGGACTAAAGATCATCCTAAAAAAACAAAAGAACCTAATAATACAAAAGATACTGATAATACTAAAGATACTGATAATACAAAAGAATCTGATAATACTAAAGAAACTAATAATACAAAAAAATCAAAAAAAAGTAAAAAATAAATAATAATTCAGAAACAAATAGTATAATTTTATTATTAATAATACTTAAAGACTATTTATTATATAATATATATATAATGACAGATGATACTCATATAAAAAAAATATATCCATATTATGTTGAAAGAACTTCACATTATAAATCAATTTATGGTAATAATACTATTTTATTAATGCAAGTTGGTGCATTTTACGAAATATATTCAGATTGTGATAAAGATAATATTGATATCAAAAGTATATCTGAAATAACACAACTATCAATTGCTGGTAAAAAATCTAATTATTATATGGCAGGTTTTAAAATAGAACTATTACCAAAATATGCTAATATAATAACAGGTGCAGGATATACTTGTATTATCTATGAACAAATTGGCGAACAAACAACAGATGGTAGAGAAAAACGAGGATTACGTGAAATAATATCACCAGGAACAAATGTTAATTGTAGAGACGAAGTGTCTAATTTAATTATTTTTTATTTGGAAGATAATTCAATGGGATGTGTAGTCTTAAATGTGTTATCTAACAAATGTTTTATATTAGAAAGTCATTCAACATCAAATGATCGTAATAAAGCCTATAATGATATTTTAAGAATTATAACAATTCATAAGCCTACTGAAGTTTTAATAACAAGTTTATCAGATACCTATGATGTTAATAAACTATACGAAATGTTTTCACAATCAACAATAATTCATAATAAGATTGGTAAAATGAATAAAGAATATACAAAATTGGAATATCAAAAGCAAGTTTTAATAAAAGCATATAATTATCAATCTATAGCAAATGTAATAGATTATTTAGATCTTAATTATTATCCAATTGCATTAATTGCTTTAATAAATGCAATACAATTTGTATATGAACGTAATCCTAATATTATTAAAAATATTGAGAAACCTACATATATTGATAACGATGATACATTTAAATTAGATTATGATAGTGCTATACAATTAAATTACATTGATCATAAAGAAAACTCTGTTATTAAAATAATAAATAAATGTTATACGGCGATAGGAAGACGTGCTATGAATACTCGTTTAATATATCCAAAAACAACTGAAAGTTCTTTAAATAAGTCATATGATATAATAGAAAAATATTTAGATACTGATATGATAGAACCTATAAATAATTTAAAACAAATATATGATATTGAAAGACTATATCGTAAAATAGTATCAATGAAAATATTACAAACAGACTGGTTTAATTTCGCAGTATCTATAACATATACTAAAAAACTATTAACATTTTTTGAAGAACCTTTAGATGATATAAATAAACTAGAACAATCATATTGTTGTTTAGATTTAGATAGTTTAACGAATGATCTTTCACCATTTAAAAAAGGATATTTTAAAGAATTAGATGATCTAAATGAATCATATAATAATAATTTTAAACAATTAGAAGATATAGTGCAATCAATATCAACAATTGGACAAAAAGATACAACACAATGTAAAATAGATATAACAAAAGATAATATAAATATTTTAATGACGAAAAGAAGGTATGAAACTGCTAAAAAAAATAATTCAACTGAAATGGCTAATTATACTACAGAAACAAAGTCAAAAGATAATTATCGTATTACTAATAATACGATAAGAAATATAACCGATTCAATTATAAATGTAAAAAACGATATAACTACGAAAAGCAATGAGATTTATAAAAGATTTATAAAAGATTTTGGAGATAATAATTTTAATATTATAACAAATATTATAGATAAAATAGGATTTTATGATAGCTTAGTATGTAATATAAATAATACAATAAAATATAATTTATGTAAACCAAGTATTAATATGAAATCAAGATCATATTTTAATATTAAAGGAATCCGTAATCCTATTATAGAACAAACAAATAAATGTATAAAAAACGATATTAAATTAAAATCAAATGGGATGCTATTATATGGTATTAATAGCAGTGGTAAAAGTTGTTTAATGAAATCAGTAGCAATCAATATTTTATTAGCTCAATCAGGTATGTATGTATTTTGTGATTCTATGACATATTCACCATACAATGCTATATATACACGTATAAGTAGTGCAGATAATATTTTTAGAGGAACAAGTAGTTTTATTCGTGAAATGACGGAATTAGACAATATACTAAAACGAGCAAATAAAAACTCATTAGTTGTAGGAGATGAAGTATGTGCGGGAACTGAAAATATATCAGCAATATCAATAGTATCCGCAAGTATATTAGAACTTTGTAAATTGAAATGTTCTTTTTTATTTGCAACTCATTTACACGAATTAATTAATATTGAAGATATAACAACAAATGAAAAAATATTAATAAAACATATGAAAATAAATATTGTTAATGATAATATAGAGTTTATAAGAAAATTAGAAGATGGTGATGGAGATAAACTATACGGAATTAATATATGTAGATATCTAAAAATGCCAAATGAGTTTTTATTAAAAGCTGAAGAAATCAAGAAAACATTAACAAATACTGATCATAATTTTATAGAATTTAAGAAATCAAATTATAATGCCAAAATATATATGGATAAATGTTTAGTATGTAATATTAATAAAGCTACAGAAACACATCACATAATATATCAATGTAATGATGATAGTAAAAATAAAAATAAAATAGATAATTTGGTACCAATATGTAATGAATGTCATAATAAAGAACATAATGAAAAAAGTATTAAAATAGAAGGTTATATTGATACGGTAAATGGTAGAGTATTAAATGTAATTAAATGTAAAGATCAACATTAGAATTTATATTATTTTTATTTAATGTTTCAATTAACGTTGAAATATTTTCAAGTATATTATGTGTTTTACGATATATAAATAAGAAATCAATTAAAGTGCAAGGTGGTATATCAAAACCTTTAATTTGTTTCCATAATTCGTTAAAATTACTATCATCTGTAAAGAATGATTTATATATATCATATGCTTGATCTTTATCAACATATGTAAGTTCAATAGAATGATCAATTCTACCGGATCGTTTTAAAGCATTATCAAGTTTTTCAGGATAATTAGTAGTTAAAATTAATATCATACCTTCTTGACTATTAAAACCATCCATACAATTTAGAAACCCTTGCATTGTTATATTATTCCGCAATGTATCAGATTCTTTTCTATCTGTAAAAATACAATCTACATCTTCTATAACTACCACACTTAACTTTTCATTTTCATTAATAGATCTAAAAGCTTCCAAAAAATCAGATTCTTTTAGTTCAGCATTAATATTAATAACTAAAATATCACAATTATATGTAGTAGCTATACCATGAATAAGAGTAGTTTTTCCTACACCAGGTTTTCCGTGAAGTAATATATTATATTTATAAGGAATACCGTGTTTAACGTAATCATTATAAGAATCGGGATCAATAAAATTTTTAATATGATGACATATATCTTCTTTTTGATTTTTTTTAAGAAATATAGTATCCATAGATCTTTTAGGTATTATAGTTGAATTACACCAACCATATTTACCGTAAAACTTTTTCGTAATTTTATTATTTGATTCAAGTTCAAGATAATTTTCACGATTATTACAACAAAATGTAATAAAATTATTTAAAAAAGTTTTATCATCATCTTGATGAATAGATAATGTTATCGTTTTAATAATAGTATAATCTTTTTCATTTGTATTTATAGTTTGTATAATATTATTAAGTATAAGATCTTCAATTTTGATAGTTATAAAACGATCTTTATGTTTTAAAAAATATTCACCATTATCTGGACTTATAAGATGTGAATAAGTTTTTTTTCCTTTTAAAAAATATTCACGATTTCTAATTTTATCATAACCATTATAAATACCTTTATCAATATTTAATACATCATAAATATAATGTAACAAATATTTACCAACAATATCACTTGAATATAATGTTAATTTTAACATATTTAATATATTTATATAATCTTTAAGTAATAATATAAGGTTTTTTATTTATAATTAAAGATTCATTAGGTTTAATTAATAATTCTGGATATAAATCAAATAATATGTTATGAATTTGTTTCTTTTTAGTTTTATAAGAATCTCTATTATATGATAATACACGTAATGATCTCCTTACATTTAATGCAAAATCTATATCTTTAGTGTTATACGTAATATTGTTATAAATAAATCCACCATATAATTTTGGATAAAATGCTTTAATTATACGTCGATAATCTCGCATAACATTATGTGATGTGATTTTCGTAGCTTTACCATAATCCCAAATTACCCATATAAAACCAATATTTTCAAGATAAACGTCAATACCATTAACTTTATAATAAAAATATCCTCCAGGTTCTATTTTATGATACAAAAAATTACCCCAATGTGTATCTTCGTGTATAAAACCAGTATAATGTGAAAAATTAGAAATACTAAAGAATATTTGTGTAATAGCATTTTTCATAAATGTGGTAGGTTGTTTCTTAGATGACATTAGCATCTTAAGATCACCTGAAAACATTTCATTAAAACTTATATAAAAATTATCACAATATCTAATAACTTCTGGTAATAATGAAGAATTCATATCATTAGTTTTAGCTATTGTATTATAAAAATACAATATAGGGAAATGAATGGTTTTTTTAGCTAAAATAATGTCAGTAATTTTTTTTAAAATAGCTAATTCCATTGTATTGCTTTCATTTATACATATTAATTTAGCAGCAACAATATATTTTTTAGGTTTTATTCCATATGTAACTGAATATACTGCACCAAATTTACTTTCACTTCCAATTTTTTTATGTAATAATAAATTTTTATAGCTATATTTATTTTTTTTTAAAATTATAAAATCACCTATACTAGTAGATGTAAAATATTTCATAAAATTGTTAGCATATTTAATACGATTATCTAATACAAATGTTCTTTCTTCAAAACTACTAGATTTATTAATAGGACTTGCTATGTTATGTTCCATTTATATTTTAAGTATAAAAAAACATAATAATATGATTCTTCCACCTAAAGAATTACAAAACATATTAGAAAAAATAAATAAAAATTGTATTTTACTAACCAATAGAGATAATCTAGATATCAAATTTACAAAACTTGATTTTTTATATGATCTTAAAATGTTGCTTTAAGTTTCTTCCATTCTTCGCTTATTATAGCTAATTTTTCTTTATAAGTAATAGGATTATCAGTCATTTCTTTTAATTTCATAGATCTAAAACTGGTATAAGTAGGTTTTTGTAATTCTTGTTCGTTTTCAAAAATATAATCAACAATATCTTTTATTGTTGTAATATTATCTGGTATAGTTTTAACTTTACTAATAATTTCTTTTTTAAACATTGTTATTAAAATATAATAATTAAATCATTTTTCCTTTTTTCCACATCTTTCACCATTTATAGTAGCAAGTAATGGATCAACATTTGCTTTATCTTCTACACGTATTTTTGGACAATGATCATCAGTATTAAAATCACCATCGGTTATTATTGTTGGATTTACTTTTGTAGGTGTAATACTCCAAGCCTTATTACGATATTCTAAAATATATTTAAATATATTATATTCAATATCAGTATTAACAAATTTATAATATGTAATTTCAACTTTATTTCCTGAATTTGAATAAGTAATTTTACTAAATCCATAAGAATCATGAACATACATATCAGTAACTTTAATATTATCATTTAATTTACATTCTAATGGAATAGGAACAGTGTTATCAACATAATCACCGAGACGATCTCTTGAAGCACCACCAGAACCACATATAACCATACAAAGATTGCTAGATAATTTACATATTTGAAAATTATGAATATCAGCACATAAATAAATACTTTTGTATCTTGTAAAAATATTTAAAAACTGATTAATTGCATTAACTTTATCTTTATCAACTGTCTCTTTAAAATATAAATCAGCCACTGTATTAATTATAAACTTCGCTTCAGGTGTAGCTTCACCTTCTGTTTTTTTCTGCTTCTTTTTCTTTAATCCAAAGAAAGGATGATGACCAACAATAAATAATAATTTAATTTTTTTATCAGCTAATTCACGAATAACTAACTTGCGATATTCAATAATTGAGTTAACATCTTTAGCGTCAAAAATATTAGTATTTAAGTATAAAAAGAATATTCCTTTACTTTTTTCTTCAATATGTGGCTTACATACATATAATTTTACATCATTATATTGATAAATATTTTGAATAGGTTTACTAGAACTACTAGGATCTTTATAACCTAACATTTTACTAATAGTATCAGTTTGAACTTTAACCATACAACCTAATTGATCGCATTGATTTAAAGCATAAAAGTCATTTAATTTTTTAGGATTTATATCGTGATTACCTAAAACTATATCAATTTTCTTAGATATTTCAAATAGTTTTTTATAACCAGTTTCCAATACATATACTGGATAAAACTTAAACTTTCCTATAGTTTTATTTTTATTTTCTGAAGTTGAAGCATTTGCAGATTGAAGTGTTGCTGGTAGTTTTATTTTTTGACTATACCAATTATCCCCTGCTAAAACAATAGGCATATTTGAATATAATGTTTTTAATAACGCTAAAACAACATTTCTATTAAGAGTTTTTTCATTTTTGGAACAATTAATGTTATTCCAACAACCAAAGAATATAAAGCTTGTATTAGCAACGTGTGGAATACTAGACGAACTGTTATTAAAAGATAATGATCTAGCTTTTCTAGGAACGTGTGGACTACTAGACAAACTTTTATTTAAAGATAATGATCTAGCTTTTCTAGGACTTGACATTTTATATTATATAAAACATAATTAATTGTTTTTCTATAATAATGAATCCATTTGAAAAACAAACAATAGTAATAGGTGAATATTCAATAAAAGATATAGTTAAAACAAATAAAAAAATAGGCGATATTTGGAATACTAAAAGTAATAAAACACGTATTCTTTTTTGCGGAACATATCCAATAGGAACAACAAATGGTTATTCGAAAATTACATATTATACTTCAAAATATTTAGGAAAATATGAAGATGAAATAGATTTATCAATTTGGGGATTTCAAAATTATAAACAAACATCAGGTGCTATAAGAAACGACATACCATCCAACGTTAAATTACTTGATCCATTACAAATTGAAAAAGATAATAATGTATCTGGTAGTGGGTTTGGTGAAAAAGTTATAGCAAAACATTTAAAAGAAAATGCTTACGATATTATTATTATTTTTAATGATAGTATGATTACATCTGCAGTAACCGCAAATATTATAAATGAAATGCATCAATATAGATCTAAGTTTAAATTAATTTCATATATGGATCAAGTATATATGTTCCAAAAAACAGAATATATTAATTTATTAAATAAACATTTTGATGCTATTATTGCTTTTACACCATTTTGGAAAGATAATACTTATAGAATAGGTATTCGTAAAGATATGCCAGTTTATGTATATAAACACGGTTTTGATGATAAATTATATTTTCCTATTCCAAAATCTTATTGTCGTTATTATTATGATCTTCCACAAAATGCTTTCATTATTGAATCTACAAATCGGAATCAACCTAGAAAAGGATGGGATATTGCGATTATATCATGGGCTTTATTTGTTAAAAGACATTGGATTGTCAATGTAGGTTCTAAAGATACTAAACACGAATTTAAGACTAATCATCATACTAAAAGACCTATTTTGTTTGCCATAGGAACATCACAAGAAGGTCATTGGGATCTAATGGCTGTTTTAGAACATGAATGTAAATTAATTGATTTAGATTTTGAATATGCTAAAAAAACATTATGGTTTATTGATAATGCGCAAAAAATATCAGATCGTGATATTAATATTTTTATGAGTTTATGTGATGTTAATTTTGCACCTGTTCACGCAGAAGGTTGGGGATTAACTTGTAGTGAAAGTTTAGGTGTAGGAAGAGCACAAGTAGCCGCTTATGTTGGAGGACATAAAGAGTTTATGAATGATACAGTATCGACATTAATAAGACCTAAATTACATAAATATGGAGAATTAAATAGTAAAATGAAAGGTATAGGTTCTATTGACGAAATATGTTTGCCAGAAGATTATATGGAAGGATTATGGAAATATTTCAGTAATCCGGATTTATGCGAAAAACACGGTAATCGTGGAAGAAAACATATATTAGAAAATTATAGATGGGAAAAAGTTGTTAAAGATTTTAAAAACGATGTTTTAGATAAAATTATTGCATTATAAACTTAATGCTAATTTATATATTTCTTGTTTTTCTTCTGGTGTTATATCATCTTTTATATTAAATCTTTTACGAACATCATTAGGTGTATTACATTTTTTTATAGTATTTACAACTTCATTACAAGATAATTCAAATAAACTATCAATATCTAAAAAACAACTTGCTTCAATAATTTGAAATAATATGTTATCAGGTAAATCAAAAAATCTATTATTCCATTTAATTATATAATCTGTATCTGTATTATTTTTTATAAAATCATCGTGATGCTTTAAAAAATATATAATATTCTTAAGAATTATATGCGAACAAGATTTATTATTTAATTCTACAGTTTCATTATAGTTTGGTAAATTACTTAAAAAAACGGAATAATATATTAAATTATCAGGATATTCTATATTTTTCTTATCGTAAGTTAAAAGTTTCATATGTTAATATATAAACAGAATAATTTTTTATATTGTTTTATTCATATACCAAAAACAGCAGGTAAAACAATAAGAAATAATATTAAAAATAAAACAGAGGTAATTAAAGAATATTGGGGATGTGCAGATGATTTTGATTATGCTCATATTTCTTATGCATTACGAAATAAGTTTTGTAAATATGATAAAGTTTTATATCATACATATGTAAGAAATCCATATCAAAGATTAATAAGTGCTTACTTTTATAAAAATCCTATAAATACTATTACGGATTTACGTATATTTATTAAAATGGTATTAAAATATTACGATTTTTCAAATTATCATTATAATTTTATTCATTATTATCCTTCTTATTTATTTATTTGTGAAAATACACTTGTATTACCTAAAGATATTATTATTGAAAAAATTGAAGATAATAAAGATTGTAAAATTAATATTCGTGATATTTCTATATTTTTAGATCCCGAATGTATTTCAATTATTGATAAAGTATATGCAAACGACTTTAAGTTATTTAATTATAAAAATGAAAATTTAATAATTTAATATTAAAATCATTATTTTCATATGATCTTATAACTATAATGTAAAATCATTTACATAAAAATTATTTAAATATAGATCATAAATATCATAGCTTTTTTCAAGTTTTTTAGCTTCATTAATAAGTTTAAATTTTTCATTTGCTACAATATGTTCAGGATAATTAAGTATTTTCATATTAGTATAGTTTTTATATTTATGTTCATATTCTAAGCAATTCTTAGCGTAATTCCACGCCGAATCTGTATATTTTTTATATAATTCTTCTTCATTATCTTTATTCAACCTTAAATACATTTTTTTTTATATACAAAAAAATTATCACTTATTTTTCTTTTACCTAATATTATTTCATTTAATGGTTCTAATAATGCTAAATCAATAGGTGTAGGTTTTATTTTAGGCGGTTTTCCTTCCTTATCAAACATAATATATGTATTATTTAATATTATTTTATATATAAATATGACAACAATCTTAAGTATAAATGAATTATATAATATAAAAAAAACTATAGATCAAAATCATATAAAAACTTATAATAAAGTAGTAGAACTTTGTAATAAAAAAATAAAAAGAATAGCAGAACATAATGGTTATTCTACTTTTTACGTAGTTCCTTATTATATAATGGGTTATCCGTTGTTTAATGTAGAAGAATGTATAAAACATACAAGAGGGGTTTATAAAAAAGCAGGTTATATTGTAAATAGATTACCAGAACCAAATAGAAATATATTGTATATATCGTGGGATCCAGCAGAAATTACTAATAATAATAAAAAAATAAAAACATTAGGACTTAATTAAATTTAATATATCTTAGTTCTTTTTGAATAGGTTCAACAACTTTCTTATCATTTTTATTTTTAGAACTCATATTCTTAGCAATATCATTGTAATTATTAGAAATATATTCGTATATATAATTTTTAAAAAACCAACGAAATAAATTAAGTTGTCCTATAGTAGTTTCAATAACTTCTTTATCTGATATTTTAAAAGTAATACGTTCATGTCTTCTAAAAGGATCAAAATACATTTTACTAAATGATTTTAATTGTGCGCGATAATCAATATACATATTAAACTTACGTAAATTAGCTGCTTTTTTTAAATTATCTGGTAAAGTTTTAAAGATCTTTGTATTAGTATCATCAATCCAATATTGTATATTATTATTTTTAGCAAAATGCGTTAATAACCAATCAATTAATCTAAGAGATATAAAACTTTTTCCAGAAATTATATTTTTTAAATGTTCTAGGTGTTTAGGATTATTTTTAAAATATTTGGATATTGATGATAATAAAAGTGTTTTTCCAGTTAAGTTATCCATTATAGAGTTTGAACAAATAAATGTTTATATTAGTTTTCCCAATATGGTTGAGAACCGATTTCCATATCTCTACGGTTAGTATCAGGTCCTATTGTAGAAATCATCCAAGGACTTACAGGTTTTACAGGGTTAGGTGGTTCAGAACGTAATTGTAAATTAGGATTACGTAAAGAATTTTGCACAGTATTAACACCTACAGTCCATCCAGCCGTTAATAAGTTTTGATCTTCAATTGCTCCACCCGTTGTAGGATTCATACTAGCCCATTTAGAATTAGTAGCATCCAAATCTGCAGGTAATAGATCTTGAGCAGTTAAACTACTACGAGGATAACAACTAGTTTCTGGTTCAGCATTTACTTGATTTTGATTACTAGAAGCAATTTCAGTATATACAGCTTGTTCTGGATCAGCTGGTGAATATTTAACATCATTTGACATACCAACACTATTTATAACATTTTGTTCATTATATACATCCGCATTTGAATTAGCATTATTAAACTTTTCGTAATTAAAAACTTTGCATTTTGAGTTATAAGCTTGAAATAATAAAACTAAGAGTAATAGAAGTATCAAAAGTGCAAAGTATAAAACAAGTTTGTTGTTATCTTCTGCCATATTATATTTTATCTAATATAAGATAAAAACTTTTTAATAACGCTTCAAAATCTTTACTATCATATATTTTTTTAAGATCTAATTTAGTATTCTTTAAAAACTTGATTTTATCATCTATTTTATTAACCAATCTTTCATATTTAGCATCAAATAATTCATCAATATTTTCTAATTCATTTGTATCATTTTCAATTTTTTCAATATTACGAACCAACCATCTTATGTAAAAACTATTGTTTTTAATATAAATACCTATTAGTTTAATAGTTATATTTTTTAAACAATTAGTTTTTTGATTTTTAATTAAATCTTCAATATCAACGTAACCATCCAATGTTGGAAAATAATCTTTATGTAATACTATCTCTAATGTATTATTTTGTTCATTGAAACAAGTTAGATAATTATCAATAATATCTTGATATTCTAAATTATTTTTAAACCATTTATTGTTATTATTAATAACTACATCTTGCGAAGATCTTTCAATTTTTGATAATATTTGTTTATCATTATTTTCATTAATTTTAACAATAATAACATATTTTTTTGCTGAATTTTGTATGATATTAATAATATCAATATTGGTTAAAGTTAAAACATAATCATTAATAGGTGTTGAAATATAAAAATCATTGCGTTTAATTATTGCGTTAAATGGTATCATTTTAATATAATTAAAATGTTAAGAAAATTATGACTAATACGCATAATAAAGATTATATAGACATAATTATAAACTTTATTAAAAAAAAACTACTTGAAAGTGATTTTAAAGATCTATTACAACATCAAATATTATATGTTCTCATTCCTATCATTATATCTATTGGTATATTAAATTTCTTAACAACCTTAGGTGCTATGTTTATATTTTATACTTTTTCAGTTAAAAAATAATGTTCTTTTATAACATTGTCATATTTTAAAATATGTTTATAACTTTTTGTTACAGTCACTTCACTAACACCACATATATTTGCTATATATTTCTTTGATATATCTAAACCTTTATTATTACAATAATAACATATTATTCCTGAAGCAGAACTAGTAGGTGAATTATCTCGTAATATATCTTCATCATATAAATATTTTGATAATTCTACACATACAGCTATATCTTTTTGAGACATATTTAATTGAGATCCAAATCTTGAAATAAATTCGTGAGGTGAAGATGAAAAAACATTCATAGGATTTAATTTTTGAAATCTAGCATTACCTTTTGTTAAGGTTATTGGTGTTATTTCAAACATTTCCGCAATTTCCTTAATACTACGTGGAACATTATTTATTATACATGCGTAATAAACACAAGAAGCTACTAAACCATCATTATTATCACCTCTAGATATTTTTAAACTTGATACTTTTTTATACATTATTTTAGCATCATATAATACTTTTCCAGATATACCTTTATTAGTAGTATTATTTGTAAATCTTTCAAATACATTTAATAATTTACGTTCGCTATAAGGCATACTAGTCCAAGTTTGTAATTTACGAATACAATGCAGATCTTTACTATCACGCATACTTTTACCAATAATAGAACCTAATGATGATTTTGGTAATAAAACATTTGTTGGTAATCCACATCTTGACGGATCTTCCGATTTATTATCATCACCATTATAATATCTCCATTCTGCAGTACAATCTATAATATTGTCAATTATATTATAACATCTTACACAAGTTAAAAGATTATCATCTTTAATAAACTTGTCATAATGACAATAAGAACAACTTATTTCTTTAGGATAAATATTATCTTCTATACTAACTTTATCCATAAGATTCCAAAGTTCATCTTCGTTCATTATTAAATAAATAAAAATTATATTTTATATCATTTTTATATAATATTTATATTACTTAATAAATTATTAATTAATTCTTTAGGAATATAATTAAAATCTATTAACCTTATATTATTATTATATTCAGTTAATAATTCATTTTCTTTTAACCATTCATATATTTCATCTGTAGGTTTTTGTATTATTTTATCTGCAGTTGCTTTAGTTATTTTACCAACACGTTTTATATTATCCGATTTATCACCTATTAAAGCTTTATAAATAGTATAGTTTTTTAAATATTCAATTAGTAATGGTCTTGGTCCTACAAAACTCATGTTATTTTTAAATACATTAAATAGATATACTTTTTTACTTTCGTCATGATTTGCAAGTGTTTTTTCAAACTTTCCTATGGGGTCTCTCGTGCCTTCTACGTGCGGATAGTCACTTGAAAAAAGGTAAAGTTCTGGACTCGAAGCATCCATCAACAATCCTACATCCTCATGTGCATAGGGAGTAAAAGCCATTTGTTCTTTTAACTGCTCAGAAGGTTTTCGTTTTATGTCTTCTAAGTTCTTATCGACTCTATTCCAAGTTTTAACAACGTAATCAAGTCTTTGTAGCATTTCTGGAACCCAGCCAGCTCCTAGCTCAACACTCGCTCCTCGCAGATTAGGGTGTCTTTCGAAAACGCCATCTAAAACCATCATTGAGATAAAAGTTTCGGGTCCTTGATGCATAACGACCATGTCTTTTGCTCTA
>ENA-OWPI01000355-OWPI01000355.1-marine-metagenome-genome-assembly--contig:-NODE-355-length-66547-cov-11.636708_pt1 | contig 66547 bp, 40 predicted proteins | sample MGYA00238138_ERZ651775 | MGnify/ENA primary metagenome ERZ651775 (study PRJEB26906, sample SAMN06265043) | marine metagenome | isolation source: Helgoland LTER site | place: Germany:Helgoland, sampling...
GTTGGAGGTGTCTCTCGCCGCTTCGCCCGAGATCGCGTGTCTGCCTCCGCCGCGGCCGCGGCCGCCGCGGCCGCCGCGGCCACCGCGGCCACCTCGACCGTTGTTGTTTCTGTTGCGGCCGCTGCGAAGATAGAGAACTCTGCTTAAATCTGGGAGATCTTGCGTCACGCTCTCGATGTCCTCGTCTGACAGGTCTTCTGATCCGTACGACTCGTCGTCCGAACTTGTAAACCATTCGTTTTCAAAACGGAAGAGATGAAAGTGTTCATCAAGGTGTATGTCGTCGCATCTCTCACATCCTTCGAAATCTTTTCTCATCACCTCTCTCGCCTCTTCCAGCTCTTTGAACGTTAAACTTTGAGCTATCGATTCGAGCAGCTCAACTTGCTTCCTCACGTCATTCTTGTGTTGCTTCGAATAGTTATTTTCTCTCGAAACTACGTAACTCTCTCCCGTCGAATAGTTTCTCTTATTTTCTCTCGAAACTACGTAAGCTTCCATTTCGAACGCGTACCGAGCGCACTCTGGCTGATAGTTGCGCAACGCAACCTTTATGGTATCCAAATCCATAGGCTCAGATGTGTGCGTGCAGAAACGAAACTTTGCAATTTTATGCAAAAATTGCAAGCAGTCGAGGTATCCTTTCCCAGCGGCATACTCGCAATGATGTGGTTCTGGCCAAGGCAAGGGTATATCCGTACTTCTAGGATCATACCCGTCACTAAAATCTTTTTTTATTTTCTCAAACACCCACTCTAAGAGCGCACAATCGCCCCACGTCAACGCTAACTCGTATATACGCCAGTATGCGTCTTCGCTCATCGGGATTTGCACTTCCTCGTACAAAAACTTGACGCAGAGGAAATGTTCTGTTTGCTTCTTTCGTCGGAGCAGCCAGCAAAGCGGAAAATTTGGGTCTAACGTTTCGTGATATCCCTGCACCCATAATTTCCAGATGAGTCCGGGAAAATCCTCGGGAATTGGAAACGTTTGATGAAACCAAATGTATTTCAATAACTCCACGTTACCCATACTCAAGGCTTTCATAATGTGCTCAATATCCAACGACAACCCCGAACCTCTTTCTTCGCGCAAAAAACGAACAACATTCAAGTGACCAAAGTCGACCGCTGTTGTAATCACGTCTGGTTCGGGTTGCCGGTCTAGAGGCACCTCTAAAGGGCAGCCGTCGTTCACGCAATATTTCACAATTTCCAAATCACCTCTCGCTGCGGCTCCTACCGCGCATCCCCACGTCCAATCGACTCGTCGAATGCTATTCTCTCTCAAATACTTCAAACACTCCAAAGATCCTGAATTGGCGCAAGATACAAGCGCATCGGACGTCACCGGGCTCCCTTGGGACAACAAATACTCTATTACATGCAATTGAGACGCACCTGCCGCGTGATAGATGATAAATTCACCTTCTGTCTCGCGCCAATAACCACCTTTTAACCTTGTTTTTTGAAACCCACCGACGTGCTCGAGCAAAAATCGCACACAATCCAGATGACCTTTATGCGCGGCTTCGTGAAGCTCCCAATCGTAATCGTTTTTATACAATGATTTATCTCGAGCGAATTGTCTCACGACGTATTCCAACATCTGCACGTTTCCTTGCTCAGTTGCGACGCGCGAGATTCGACTGTCCCACGACAAATGCTTCACTTCTCTCGCCCATTTCAACAACGAAATCTCGTTCGTTTTTGCCACGTTGTGAACAAAGTACTCCTCGCTGATTGTCCCGTCTTCCACGAAAATCTCAATCTCTTTCGGCGGGTCCATCACGCAGAAATCCAGAGCGATTTCTAACTGTCCGGTCCCTCGACACTCTTTGATGGTAAACTTATCGGGAATAGTACTCGTATCCTTCGCAAGTCTCAACCACGGAGAGTACGTCTTCCAATCCACTGACTTTAGATTTATTTTTCTCCCGGCCTCTTCTTCTGACCACTTCTTTTGGTCCTTCTTCAACTGATTCTTCTGCGCGTTCGACCGGTACCTTTGCACGGGCACGATTGGCATCTTCAGAGTCTTCAGCATCACTCTCCTCGTCTCCCTCGACACGTGCGTCACGAACTTTCGCTCCGTCGGGTTTAGAAACGAGAGCACGTGCGAGAACACGTCCTCGTTTTGGATCAAATGTTCCCACAGAGGAAAAAAGGAAGACGACGACGTGGGGTCTTCTTCTTCTTCCTCTTCTTCTTTTCCGCTCTGGTGCTCTTTCACAAACTTCTTCATCAGCTTTTTCACCAAACCTTCCTTTTCTTTTCCTTTTTCTTCGCGCGGCGGCGGAGATGTCGAGGACGACGTCATCGAAGCGAGAAGAAGAAGAAGAAGAAGAAGAGAATTACGCCAACGCGTTCGCACGAAGTCCTCCGCGCTCTTTTCGTCGTCTTCGGCGTCGTTCTCTGTTTCTTCTTCTCCCCACTTTCGCAAAAAAAGGTAAATCGCGACGACGACGAGATTCGCGTTTTAACCGAATCGCCGCTTCGAAGAAAACCCTAAATTTAACAGACAACTTTCAGACAACTTTCAGACAACTTGAACAACTTGAACTACATAATGTATTCCCTTTAAACGCGCCTTCGTTCCCTCTTTTACTCCCGTAGCCGTAATGCTCCGGGTACGCTTCCGGCGGTAACGGCGCGATTCTCCCTAAACTACTACTGCTAGAACTCCCAGAACTACTCATTCCTAAATCATCTTCTTCTTCGTCGCCGCTCTCTTCCGGCGCGGCTTCCGCTAGCCTCGACAACCGCTCGATCTCCGCGTCGATATCGTTCAGCTTTTTAAGTGATGTCGTTCCCTTCGCGCCGTCGTCCTCTTTCACTTTCTCTTTCTTCTCTTTCTTCTTCTTCTTCTTCTTCTTCTCGGAGTCGTCGTCGTCGTCGTCGATGTTGTTCTTCCTCTTCTTCTTCTTCTTCTTCGTCGTCGTCTCTTCCTCTCTCTCCTTCTCTCTCTTCTTCTTCTTCTCTTTCATCTCTCTTCGCGCTGTTTTTGTGTTCGGTAAAAATTGAGAGTTCGTTAGGTGTGGGAAAAAAAACGCGTATTTTTTATTGTCAAAAAAAGTGAAAATATCTCGAAGATCTGACTCTCTCTTTATGCTACCGTACGATTAAAACCCGCGCGCTCGAACGCTCTCAAAGCTCGGATCTTCTTCTTCTTCTTCGACGTCGTCGTCGTCGTCGCCTCGACGAAGAATGCGTGTCATCGCCGCCGACGCGGCTACATTTTGTTCTTGTTTTTCTTTTTCTTTTGCTCCAAAACTTGTTTTGAAGACGTGCTTTACGAAGCCGACGGCGAGGCTGGCCGAGGAAGCGACGGCTTCTTCGTGGGATTTATCTCGAAGGATGAGTAAAGCTTTTTTGGTGGATTTGATTCTTTCTTCGTAGATGCGTTCGACTTCAAACGGTCGAACGACAACGTCAGAGGCGCCGGTGATGAGTAGCGACGGTATTTGGACGTCTTTGACGTTTACGAAGCCGTTGAATGGGTTCAACGCTACGAGAGCTGAAAAGAGAGGGTTGGAGACCTCTTCTTCGCCGCTCGATCGTCGCCGGAAGAAAAAGCCGCCGCCGCGCTCTGCTCTCGTCGCAGCAGAGGCTGCTCGTATGGCTCTGCCACCGCCCATGCTGTATCCGACTACTGCAAGTTGCGACGCGTTCACTTTCACTCCGAATTTTTCACACGGCTGATACAGAAGCAGCGCGCGAGCGGCTTTAATCAAATTTGCCGCGCCTTCGTCGTTTTCCATTCCAGGCACGGGAGCGACTGGTTCTTCCGGGCAAACAAACACAATATGGTGCGATGCCACGAGCTTTGGAAGAAAATCCAAATAGTTTGCTGGATACTGAATATCGTACAAGCGCGTAGAATTTTCGTTGGTAAACGAAGTACACGAAGAGCCAAATCCAGGGCTATATACCATCGCCGGCATCAAAGATTCTACCACTTCCTCGTCGTTCCCGACGACTGGACACGCGACTAACGCGTTCGTTCTCTCTCTCCCTCGTCCGTACCTCACTCGTATTTTCTCAACCTCGACGGACGCATTTTCCCTCCCAAACGAGCTTTGCACGATATCGTAATAGTATCGCGTGCCTTCCTCAGAGAGAGCTTCGAGCCGAGAAAGCGCCGAGAAAAAGAAGAAAAAGAGCATCATCATCTTCTTTTCCGCGCGCGTAATCGACGACATTCTTCTTCTTGTTCTTGTTCTTCTTCTTCTTCTTCTTTTCGCGACGAACGCGGCAGAGGGTGCGCGGCAAAAAGTAGAGAGAGAGCTCACTCCCGTTTCGTTTCCGTGCCCTCGTTGCCCGCCCTCGTTAAAAAGCGTCGAGAAGAAAAAGTCTGGCTTTTTTTTTCGCGACGACGACGCAGAAGAAAAACACGGTCGCCGCGATGAGAACGACGAGAACGTGGTGCGCGTGCGACATGACGACGACGACGACGAGCGAGTGCGGCGGTTGGTTCGTTGCTTCTTTCTCTTTTTTATTTCGCAGCGCGCGCGCTGTTTGCCGCGTGTATTTTTGTTGCACTTTTACTACTCTTCCCTATTAAAATAAAACTAAAAACTCACTCCTCCTCTTCTATATATCATTTTGCACGCGCGCAAACACGCGGAATAATAAAAAGCGACGACTTTGAGACGTGAACGAGCGGAGGAGGAGGAGGAGCGCTGAAACTACTACTTCTGTGATTTTATCGTTACAATGCTTTTGACTCCCGCTGCTCCTCGTTGTCGTCATCACATCAGTGCGAATGGAGGACAACCACAATTATTAAAGTCGGAATTAACGGCCCGACGTCATTCGTCTTTTTCTTCTTCTTCGTCTTCTTCCTTGAGTAGTAACAACAACGCAAAGGTAAAGAACAGGACTTTTAAGAAGAAACAACAAAAACGAAGAAGATTTTCTATAAAAGCGTTGGTGTCCGTGGACGTCGGCCCGGCGGCGGTTTTAGGCACTTCGTTAATGCTCTCCTCGATCGCGTTGTACCAAATTCGAGCGACACGACCGGAAGTCTCGAGAGATAAAGACGTGTTTTTCTCCTCGGTCGGTTTACTCTGCGGGGGGATTTTGGTCTTTCAAGGGTGGCGATTAGACCCGTTAATGCTGTTTGGACAACTCATGACGGCTGGAACTGCGATTGCGTTCGCCTCGGAAACGATTGGTCTGAGACAGAACTTGTTAGAGGTGGAAGAGGAGAGAGGGTACGACGGTATCGGCGACGACGAGGAGGACGACGACGACTACGATTTGAGAAGAAGGAGAAGAGGCAGACGTGGTGGCGGAAGTGGAACAGGGCGAAAAAGGAATAATAATACTAATCGAGGATACGCGTTACCGTCGCAAACGCAAAGCGGATTTCGGAGCTTCGACGACTCGTTCGACGATTTGTACGAGGACGACCGGGACGACGGGATGATGGAACAACAACGAAGAGGATTTACTACGAGTAGCGGTATCGGAGGGCGATACATAGGTACTGCTGCTGCTGCTGCCGCTGGAAATTCGAGCTCGTTTTACGACGACGACGACGACCTGGAAGAAGAAGAAGAAGATGACGAAAGAGGAAGCGATTTCTCTCGCGAGTTTCAACGCTCGTCCTCGCGACGACGACGACCTAAACAAGAAGAAGAAGAACAAGAAGAAGAAAACGAAAGTAGTCCGACCAAACCTTCCCTGGACGTTTGGGGCAGCGAAGGCGACGACGTCTTTTGAGGAGGAGGAGAGAAAGAGGTGTTTAAAACACATCGTCATTATATTATTATTAATAATACACAACATATTTTGCACAGTTTTGCTTTGAGACATTTTTTGTTTGTGCATGGGGTGCCTTTTGATCTTTTCTTTCATCTCTCAAAAATCTCATAAACTCCTTCGCTTTTTGCCTCAAGTTTATCCTCAAATTTTCACTCAACCATCATCAGAGAGAATGAGCGGTCGGTCCACGCCCACAATCCCGAACCTTCGGGTATTAGTCGTGGACGACGACGTGTTGTGTTTGAAAATAGTCACGAAGATGTTGCAGAAGTGCGGATACACGGGTACGTTTCTCGTTCGCATCGTACTCGTTTTTTACGTTTTACGACGACGCATTTTTAGAAAAGCGCTTCTGTATAAATTGAGGAAGAAAACGGCGACTCCTGTTGGTGAACTTTTCGAAACGCTTACCGAGAAGACTCGTCCTCTCGTTCGGGGAGGATTGGAAAAAGTTATGAAGAATTAAACGCATCTGATTCTTATTTACGTTTTTGAAATCTTTTGGAGGCTTTTTTGCATTCGCGTGTGCGCGGTGGAGCGACGATGTGCGATCGCGTAACGAACACAATCGAGAAAAATCAATCAGCGCACACGCACTTTTTATCTCTTTCTGGGAGACGAGACTTGGAAATTCAGATGATTTTCTTTTCGCGTTATACATAAACACGACGTACTGACCTTTGTTTTACCCATACTCTTTACTACGTAATAACAACAACATCATCAACGTTTTGACTTTAACAGTGACATCCACGACGTCTTCTGTGACCGCGTTAGAATACTTGCGAACGAAGAAGGAGGAATTCGATATCGTTTTATCCGACGTGCACATGCCCGATATGGATGGTTTTAAACTTTTGGAGCAAATCGCTTTGGATATTGATATCCCGGTGTTGATGATGAGTGTGAACGCGGACCAATCGGTGGTTTTAAGAGGGATCATTCACGGTGCGGTCGATTATCTGTTGAAACCGGTGAGAATACACGAGTTGAAGAATATCTGGCAGCACGTGGTGAGGAAAAATGGGCCGGATTCGTTGCAGCGGTCCGGGTCGATGTCAATGTCGCCGGCGAGGTCGGGGAGAGGGAGTCCGGAGAAGGATTCAGGAATGAACGCGACGTCGAATGGGACACACATGAATAAAAAATTAAGAACGATTGCGGCGGCGAATAATGCCGTGTCGACGGACGCGAGCGCGGCAGCGAAGGGGAATAAGAAACCGAGCACGGTGGAAGGCGTAGCACAGTTACAGCAGCAGCAACAACAACAACAACAAACGACAACGAGCGGCAACGATAATAATAACAACAACAACAATAACAGTACAGCTCCGGTGCCACTGCCGGGAGGTGCAGGACCAGGACAGCAGCAGCAGCAAAACCAGATAAACGTACAAGGACACCTTGGGGGCGGTCACCCGCCATTGCAATCAACACATCAACAACAACAACAACAACAACACGTAGACGGTTCGATTCCACCACCGGTTGGTATGATGGGAGGATATGTAGAAAATGGGATGCCTCAGGGAGCGCATCCGCAATACCATCCGCAAGGCGGTCCTCCGCCGATGGGGTACTTGGATCCAAACAACATGATGAGTGGTAATCCTACTACTGCTGGCGGCGTGGATATGAATGGTATGCCGATGCAAGGCAACGGAGCGCCTGGAGCTGGTCAATCGGGTGGAAGTTCAGGCGGAGGCTCGAAAAAACCTCGCGTAGTTTGGTCAGCGGAGCTGCACCAGCAATTCGTGAACGCCGTGAACCAGTTGGGCATCGATAAAGCAGTGCCAAAGCGTATCTTGGACTTGATGAACGTGCAAGGATTGACGAGAGAAAACGTCGCATCACACTTACAAAAGTATCGATTGTATTTGAAGCGTTTACAAGGTGGACCGAACAATCCGAGCGGTCCGGGCTTTTTGAGTAACAAAATAGCGGGCGGCGCGACTGGCGCCTCCAAACCATCCGGATCTGGGAAGAGCAAGAATAATGCGAGTAAAGTTAGCGTACCTGGTGGGAGCTACCAGTTTCATCCTGGAGTTGGAGCGCCTCCGCAGCAGTGGAATCAAGGAATGCCGCCGCAACAACATCAACAACAACAACAACAACAACAACAACAGGCCCCTCCACACATGGTTGCGGCCGGAGGACCCGGCGGAATGCCTCCGCAACAACACCCTCCACAATATTCCACGTTTCCACATCCACAAGGTGTAATAACGCCAGGCCCACCACCCCCAGGAACGGTTCGTTACGGTTACGGACCCGTACCTATCGACGCGTCTTCGTTTACGCCAATCCCGCTGGATTTTGATGACACCGGTCTCGGTCTCGGCATCGGCACGTCCAAAGGCAGCTTCGGAAGTAAGTCAACCGACGATATGTTGAGCATGTTTTTGAAAGACGGCGATCCCGAGTCGATTTTGTAAAATAGATAACACCCCGTTTACTACTTTTCCGTTGAGCTTCGACCGCGATAATTTATGATTATTAGAGGACGAAGACGAAGAGGGTAGAGAACGAACATTTGTAGCAGTATAGTATTTAGATCAAGAAGCAAACGACGAGAAGATCGAGAGAGAAGCGCCGAAGAAGAAGAAGAAGAAGACGTCTGTCTGCGCGTGCGCAAACTCCTCACTTATTATTAGCGGTTGTAACCATTAGTAACAGAAATTCTTTTTTAGTAGCACAGAACATCTTTTCTCTGCAATTTACTCCCGTCCGTCGTTCGATGAAGAGTTCTCTCTCTCAGTCTCTCTCTCTCTCTCCTTTTCACTTTGGTTTCAGAGGAGAACAAGTAAATTTTTCTTCAGTAATGCGTCCGTGCACTCGACGCACAAAAAACATAAAATCTGCCGCTACCATCTTTCTCAACCACCACCAAAGCAGTAGCAGTAACAGTAGTACTCTTTTTTGCAATTATCGTCATTACTTCGCGAAGAGTCGCGTTTTTGGCGTCGCATCTTCTTCTTCTTCTTCTTTTTCCGGATTGGATTCCCAATTGAGACAAATGCGTTTGTCTCTTTTGTATCAATCACATCGAGCACAAAAAGGCAAACTCTCTCGCAGTAGTACGGGCAGAAAAAGTACACTCGCGGCAACGTGTGCCTCGTCTTCGTCGTCTGAAAACGAGAGAAGCATTCAGGTGCATCCACACGTGCTCTCGGCGTACGCGTTTGATGTGAATCCGAATTTTGAGCTGACGGTTTCAACCGTCGCAGGCAGAGCAGAGACGAAGACGAAGACGAATTTTCCATCCGAGGAAGAAGTGAAGGAAATCGCGGAGATTTGGGACACGACGAGGACGAACAGAGAGAAGATGACTCCAGCAGTATCGCCGTTTATGAGAACATCGGCGGCGTCGAATGATGTTGGAGATGCGGTAGAGTTGTTCGCGCGGACGAGAGGCGAAATCGTGAGATACGGCGACCGAGGAAGAAAGGGAGGAGGAAAACAACCACTAGGCGAAAGAAGGATTGATACGACCGGTTTAATTTCAAGAGACGATAATAGCGCTGTAGGTGAAGAAGGAAACGACGAAGATACAGAGTTGTGCGTGGAGTTGATGCGAGAAGGTTTGTACATGCATTGCAACGCGCATAAAGCCATTCGCGATTCGTACACCGTTTCGAGAGGGAAGGATAAATCGAGCATCGTGTTGACGGCGAGGAGTGCGAAAGAAGATGTAACGAAGGAACGAGGAGGAGGGAAAACAGACGAAGAAAAAGATAATTTGCTTTTAGACCAGTTTACGGTGACGATAAACGCGCATTCGTTTCCACCGAGACTCGAAGTTCGACTGGGAAAAGAACGCCGAAGCGCTTTAACGGTGCGTCAAATTCTAGACGATCCAGCGTTGCGAGAATCCTTGAAAGACGGCGACGAGGTTGTCGCTTTGGGTGGACCGAAAGTATCGGGTAAGATTGATTTGAGTAGTAATAGTTTTGGCTTTGTTGGCGAACCACGAAAAGAATTGAACGGCGAATCTCTGTTGGATTACCATCGCTCGCGATATAAAGATCGAATTCCCATGCTCGCCAACGCGAAAGACGACGACGAGGCGGTTGGTTTGAAACTACCGGGCCAGAAATCCGCGTGGGCGTATCCGGCAGAACTTTTATCGTTGAAGAGTGAGAGTTTGGGTGCATCTTCTCCTTCCTCGTTGTCGGTTGAATTGCCCGATCCGGAGACGTACCAGAAGAAAGTATCGAAAATTAGACAACTCCTCGGGGACGACGCGTTCGCGCCGTTGGCGAGAATAAACCCGAAGATGATGCGTTTGAGTAATGGCGAGACGGCGTCTGTCTACTCGTGCAGCGCATCCAGAGAAGGTGGATTATCAACCGGACCGTCGAAAGCGTTTAGCGATTTCGAGACGTCGTATTATGATTTGGCGTTTGTTTCATCCGACGGTAACGAAGAAGACGCTCGAGAGGCAATTAAACAGTTGGCGAGCGAAATCGAATCGGTGTTGAAAACAAAATGGACGCACTTTTCAGAAGAACAGGTGGCTTTTCTCGTGAACGACGTGAAATCCATGCGAGTGGTTTCAACTCCTCCTCCAAAAGAAGAAAAGAGAAAAAAAGGACGAAAACCAATCGCGTACGTCCAAAGCATCGTCGCGGCTGATGGTGATTTCAAAACAAAAAGATATAGCAGATGGGCGGCGGATAAAGAGCGAGAGCGTTTTGCTTTGTTTCTAAACGCAAACAGAGGAGGAACGAGCGTGACAAATCAGCGAGCTTTGATGGATGATGTGGACGATTATGGATTATCGGAGACGTATTTTGTTGGATGTTCGGTTGATTACACCCACCAATACGGCGAAGGATCGAGTTCTTCTTCTTCTTCTTCTTCTTCTTCTTCTCCTCCCGGATACCCTCTCATTGATTCTACCGGTGCAGTTGTTGCGAGAGATGTTCATGTTCAAGAGGATGAACGCAATCACAAACAACCGATAACCTCAGCCGTCGCGTTTGCGTTAGAGCACATGAGAACGAAGAAAACCAGGAAAACAGACGAGAACAACCCCGAGGACTTTTACGAGACCGATAAAACGAAAGAGCTCACCGTGCACGCGTTGTCATCGTACACAAACTCGAAAGCGTCGCCAACAGACGTCGAGAGCGCCTTTGCGTTAGCAGAAACCGATCAAAAAGTGAAACTGAAAATCTTGGAAATCAAAACGGGTTACAACAACTTGAAAGCGTTCAGTTGGGATCCCGACTTGAAGAAAACCGCGCAAGCGCAATACGGGTTCCACTGCGTCGACGCCGCGAGCGAGAATGAGAGCGTGTGCGTCACCACGCACCCGAAAGAAGACGGCGGAGGCGTCGTCGCCCCGCTCTTTGTTTCATCCTTGAAAACATCTTCTTCGTCGGCGTCGAGTGGAATACGAACGACCGATTTGAAACACATCGTAGCCTTGAGCACGTGCAACCAGTTCGGCATCGGAGAAACGAGGTTACCGGTGACGTTGAGCGCAGACGTGAATAGCGATATCATCGTTTTAGTGTAGTAGAACGTTTTAGAGCACAAGTACTATGTAAATGTTCTCTCTTTCGCCTCTCTTTCTCGCGTGTAGTTTCTTCTCCTCCTAAGAAGAGACAACTTTTTTATTTCAACTCGTATCTTGAGAAAATCTCGTTACAAAATCCACTTTTGTTGAGGGAAGAAGAAGAAGAAACATGTCGTCGTCCTTCCCCCAGCGGGGGAAAGGGAAACCCCCTTTTTCACCCCCTCCTCCTCCTCCGAAAATAACGCACTCGACCACCACGAACTCCATGTCCATGTCCGTGGGCCAAGGCGAGGAAGAAGACGAGTTGGTCTCTAAAAAATCCGCCCCTTCAACCATCGCTTTTGGGAATAAAAATCTCACTTATTCAAGCGGGGTGCACCGGTCGCCGTCGACGGAGAAGTTATCGATGAATAATCACAACAACAAACGCCCGCGAGCGTCCATGGACGGTTTTCCGATGGAGGACGATTGTCACCCGAGAACTTTAAACTCGAAGCGGTTTCTCTCGGACGCCATGGCGAACGAATTAGGATGGAAATGGAGCTTAGAAGAAACCAATGGAAACAACAACACCCAACAGACGGAAACGACGACGACGACGACGAGTCTTTCGATGGACGGGAACCAATCGAGACGACAATCGATGGATTTAGATACGACAAGTCACAGCAGGGAAAATAATAACACGATCATCATTAGCCCATCTTCGATGCACGGCAACAACAATAACGCTACCGCGAACGCGTTGAGAAGGACCGTGAGCGCATCGGACGTGAGCGGGGAAGACTCGTTGCTCAACAACGGTGGAGGGAGCATGGACTTGCTTCGAAGACGCGCGATGAAGTACGCTCAGGAGCAAAAGAATTTAAAAGAATTTCATTTTCCTAAGGCATTGGAAGTCGTAGTCGCAGATCAAGAAGTAGACGAAGAGAAAGAGAAAAGCAATAGTAATAATAGTAATCCTACCACGCCGAGGAACGACGACAACGTGTTAGAAGAAGTCGCTCCGGCGAGTTTCTATCCAGCCAGTCCGTCGGACCAATCGCCGTTGATGACAAATTTGAGAAAAGCGGCGTTGTTGAGATCGCTCTCGAGAGGTAAGCAACAACAACAACAACAGCAGCAGCGGCGGCACGGTGGTAGCAAGTAGTTTTTATAGTGTACGTAGTAGTAAAAAAATTAGAACACGAACGAAAAGCGACGCTCATCCATCCAAAATGCACCTCTCGCGGTGCCAGGCACCGCTTTTGGCAAAAAAAGTATTCCATACCAGAATCGAACTGGTGACCTTCCGCGTATTGCTTGACGTTTTGTTAAGCGGACGTTATAACCAACTAAACCAACGGAACCGTTGTTAATACTCATGGTAGGGTTCACAAAAATATTTAATAATACAAGCACAAAAAATTAATTTAGGGTTTTGTTTTTGTCTTTCGTTTTGTGAAAACGCTTCGATTGTGGAAACGAGAAAGAAACTTTTCATCTTCACTTCTTCTCTCTCCAAAGGTAGCGCACACACGCGCGCGAGCGCACACACACACACACGCATTCGTTTTCATTATCGTTGTTTGTTTGCTCATTGACGACGCGATGGCAGCGACTTTTGTGTCGCCTCCTCCTTTCGCTCCGTCAAACACCAACCGAAAAACATCCAACGCATCATCGCGTCATCATCGATCTGCTAAAAACGTAAACGAAGAAGAAGTCAAAAACGCATCATCCTTTCTGATGAAGCTGGCTGGATTATATAAAAGAGATGACGAAAACGATAAAGATGATGATGTTCACGATGATGATGATGATACCAAAAAGAAGAAGAAGAAGAAGAACATCAATTCTTTTTCCTCGGAGGAGGAGGAGGAGGACACGGAGGTAAACGAAAACGCTTATTCTTCCTCTTCCGAAGATCAAGAGGAAGAAAAAAAAAAGAATACAAAAACATTTTCACGAGTTGTTGTCAATCCGCCGATGCCGCCGGGTAAACCGCCGTGTTTATCATCATCAACATCATCATCATCGAAAGATTTGATGGCGAAACTGTTTGAAAAGGAAGAAGACCAAAGGTCAAAAATGTCTTCTCCTCCTTCTTCTTCTTTATCGTACGTTTCGGTCGTGGAGAAAGAGCAGAAGGAGATGGAGAAACTCTTGATGCAAAAAGAACTCGACGAGTTGAAAGAAAGGTGCGCGAGGTTGGAAAGCGCGTTAGAGAATGTGCTCAATAATAATAACAACAATAACAATAAAACTTCAAAAAGAACGCCTCCGGCTACGCCGCCGCCATCTCATTTACATCCGGGTCTCTCTGGTACGAAAACCATCCGCTCGACGGGGTCGACAAAGAAAAAGGCGTCTTCATCATTTTCTCCAAAAAATGAAAAGGATGATATCAAGAAGCGCGTTCAACCGACCAAGAAGTTAACCGCCCTGTCGTCGCCGGAAATTCTTCAGACCAGACAGAGCTTGAACATGCTCGCGTTCGAGTGCGAAGTGTAGAATCATCGTCGCACTCTTCTTGTAATACTATTACCAAAACTATTTTCTTCTCTACTAATACACATCAATTAAAATTATTATTATTATTGTTAATCAAACACCGGCTCCGAGTCGAATCCGTTCTCTTTCAGCGCTTGCACAAACTCTGGTATCTTCCCCATCGCTTCAACCGCCGACGCGCACCCTTTTACGCTCACCGTGACGAACTTTGTCTCCAAATCGATCGAAATCTCTCCTTTCACAGAGGAGGAGGAGGCGAAAGAATCGCTACTTTCCAACGCGTTCGTGACGGATTCCGCGCATCCTTCGCACATCATATCCGGTACTTTCAGGATAACTTTTATTGTTTCTTCATCATCATCGCCATTTCCCGTCGTTCCCGCCGCTGATGTTACTTTTACTCGTACCCGTTGTCTCCTAAAACCGTCGTTGATTCTCTTGGTGTTGCTCTTCTTCTCATTACTATTATTAAAATTATTATTATTATGTCGTCGCCCGTGACGTCGTCCAACTCGTTCAACGGAAACGTTCGCTCTGAACCCTTTCTGAACGCAGCAGGTTTTGAAAGAAGCGCTCATGTTTTGCTTGCGTATTTGTTATGTATTCGTGCGCGTAAAAAGTGATGAATTTTGGAGAGAAAAGTTCCCCAAAATTCTCCATTCTCTCTCTCTCTCTTTCGTACGCGCGCATGAACGCGAGAGATAAAGTCGTCCACTCGAAAACGTGATATGTCTCCTTCCACCTCTCCTCCTTTTTTCACTCCGAAAAATAAACGACGATTGAAACTGTTACTCGTCGTAAAACTTCTGATTGTGATTCTTTATTTCGTTCTCCGTTCCGTCTACTCCGACGGCGACCACGAGAAAGAAATCGAAAAGATGGAACAGATGCTGAGGGAAAACACGAACGAAGAAAACGAATGGAAGGAAGATTTGAAAGAAGTGATGGAGCACATGGAAGAAGAAGGAGGAGAAGAAGACGAAAGTAAAGCATCATCATCATCCGCGACGACGACGTATGCGAGAGGGAGAAACGAAGATGAAAAACCGGTTGAAATGAATAAGTGCTTTCCGGTGTTGCAACACAACCGAGACGCGAGCTGGGGACGGTACGCAGATTTCGACTTTGACAGGAGCAACAACGATGAAGAGGACGACCAAAAAGAAAAAGAAAATAAAGAGGTGCAGTTGTTTCGAAAGGTTTTGGAGAAAGTGAGCGGGAAAGAACCGGAGGAGTGCGTGGACACGTCCGCGTATCAACGAGAAAACACGGGTTTTCTGAAAGGGTCGTGCGCGTTGGTTTTTCCAACCGGGCACTTATCCGTCGGTGGCGCTGGGATGCAAATAGAAGCGCACGATTGGGTTATTCGATTGAATGGGCACAACGCGCCGAAAAAGTTTAGTCGAGACGCGAAAGATATGGGATCGAGAACGGACGTGAGAGCCATCACCGCGGCTTTGGTGAACATCGGGTTAGATCATTCGATTTCGTACGCGAAGAATCAGGAAAACTGGTTGATGTTTTCCACGTGTTCGCACAGAAGTCCTCAGCCGTGGTGCGTGAAGTTGAACCAAAAGTTGAAACATAAACCGGTGAAATCGTTGAGATTTATTAAAGGCGAATCGCACCGCGGCGTCGTGTGTTTAAAGAAACTCACAAAAGAAACGCACGGAGCGAAACACAAGTACGATAAAACGCCGACGACGGGCTTTTCTACTCTGTTGTATTTAACTCGACAGTGCGATTGCGTGACTGTGTTTGGTTTATGCAACACGACCAATTGCGGTCACGCGTTGGCATGGTCCGGTCATTCCGACCGAAGCGGGTGGAAAGATCCGGTGCATAACTTCAACATCGAACACATCGCCGCCGCCGTCATCGCCAAAAAACTTCCGAATAAAGTCCAGCTCTGGGTCTCGCATAAAGGCATGCGAAAAGAACCGCACAAGGCGTTTTCTGCGATCGCTGAGAAAGTCAAAGGTGTGTTTAGTGGCGTCCGAGAGGATGACTTTAGTTGATGTAGTCATAGAAATTAGTGAAAGTAGTTTTTAGTTAAAAAAGGTCGAGTTTTATGCAAAAAATACGAGCGTGTCGATGCAACGAGATACAAAAAATACTTTACTTTTGTGCGCGTTTGCTGCATTCTCGGATCATCATTGAAACCAAATCATGCTGCAAACGCGTTGTTGTTTAAGACGAAAGAACGATTTTGCCTCGTCCTCACTCCTCGTTGCACTCTTAGCAATCGCGGCTTGTGCATCCTCGTTCGTCACCCCGGCTCTTGCGGGAGGTTGGTTCACACAAGCAAGAAGGTGCCCGCCAGTTCCAACGGTTTCAGACGTAAGCATCGAAGCGTACGCCTCGAAACCTTGGTACGTCCAAGCGCAACTTCCAAACAGGTATCAACCAGTCGACGAACTTTTCTGCGTGAGAGCGGTGTATACCGTGACGTCTCCGACGACGTTGGACGTGTTTAATTTTGCTCGAAAAGGTTCGGTGGAAGGTGAGCCTTCCAACGAAGATATGGTCTTGAACGCGTTCATACCCGACGTCGACGTCAAAAGTAAACTGAAGGTCGGTCCGAAATTCGTGCCGAGAGCACTATACGGCGATTATTGGATCGTCGCGTACGAAGAAGAAGAGGGGTGGGCCATTATTTCTGGAGGTCAACCTACGATTTTTGTTTCCGACGGTTTGTGCACCACGGAAAGCGCCAATAACGTGCGTAACCAAGGCGGCTTATGGTTGTTTACGAGAGAGAAGGAGGTTTCCGAGGAACTCGTCGAAACGATGAAGAAAAAAGCGAACGCGTTGGGCATCGATACGAGCATGTTGGTCACAGTTCAGCAAACAGGATGCGAGTATCCGTAAGCATCTATCCATAAAGCAGATTTGGAGCTATTCAACGTTTTGTACTTACAAAGAACTACCAGTACTACATACAAACATACAAACACTATCTAAAAATCTAACTACCGTACTGTACATATAATATAATTTCTACCACGCTTCGACGAAATACCTCCTCTTGGCTTCTAATTCGGCGATGTATCGAGTCGCGCTTTCTTTGTCCATGCCGCCTTCTTTCGCGCAAACATCTCGAATCGCCTCGCGGACTCGCGCGGGCATATCCTCGGACGACCCGGCGACAAAAATCTTCGCCTCGCAGCGAGAGATTAAATCCCACACTTCCTTCGAAGAGTCGCCTCGAATTTTATCCTGGACGTATACTTTATTCTCCTGCTCTCGGCTGAAAGCAGTGACGACTTTGATGTTGCCTTGAGACCACTTTTCGACGTTTTCCCAATCAGTCTCATACAAGTTATCCTCCGCTTTTCTTCGACACCCAAAGAACATGAGAATTTTATCGTCAAAGTTGCGACGCGAACATCGTTCCAGTATGAATGAACGAAACGGTGCGGCACCAGTACCTGGTCCAATCAAGATCATAGACCCTGTATGTGAATACGGCAAACCACCGCTCTTGACAACCCTCGCGTAGACAACATCGCTGGTCCTTAATTTCTCCGCCATCCAAGTCGAACACAAACCGGAACGGAGACGTTTTAGAGGCGTTGTCCATTTTGCGACTGCGACGGTTATCGATATTAAATCAACGTGCGTTCCATCGCTATTTTTGTGTTGACTCGGCGAAGATGAGATTGAAAACTGTCTCGGTTTCAATTTTGGCGCCACGTGAAGTAACCACTCCAACGGAAGTTTTACCGAGGTGAACTCCTCGAAAAACTCTTTCACCGACCGTCTCTCGCGTTGGCAGTATTGATAGCAATCCGCGCGTCCTTCCGGGGAGGCAAAATGCTGCAACTTTTCTTTTTCGAGCGGATCTTTGGCAAAATATGCGCACACTTCGAAGAAGTACGATCGAGGCGATGCCGAGAAACAATCGAGAAAGTACGCGACGAGATATTTCGCGCGACAGATGTAACGACTGTTTTTGGATGAAGACCCCGACGATGATACCGACACGACCAAGTTCTCAGCATCCAAGATTGCTCGGTATCCATTATCACCGTCTTTGACGACGATTGAATTCGTGAGCAAATCCAAAACCTCTCGTCCAATAGCAGAGCGCGAACACGGCAAAACTTCCAACACCTCTCCCGGGCTGAAATCGTGCACGTCCGTGTACCTGTTATCCAATTCGATGTGATGTACCTGTCTGACCGCGCTCTCTGAAGTACAACACTCGTTCTTCATCACTTTCAATGCGCGCCAATACGTACCGTTGTTATCGTCGGAGACCTCTTCCGTCGCCATCGAATCCACCGCGCGCATCACCCCTCTTCGCGTTTCCACCGGCGCGTCGTCGTCGTCGTTTACTCCATCCGCACTACCAACACCAACACCATCACCATCGCGAACGACGACGCTCACTTCTACTGGACACACGTCCAACTTATCCTTAAACCCAATAATCTTCTCTCGATAAAACTCACTTCCAAAAATCTTCACGTACAACGTTTCCAACCACTGGTCCAAACCGCCGTCGTACCCGCTAAAATGTTGATCGTCCCCTAACCCTAACTCAATCACGCTTTCGCCTCCTAATTGTTCCAACCGTCGAAATAACTTCTTCGCCACGAAGTTATACTTCTCGTACGAGGAATCTCCCAGACCAAACACCGCGAATTTAAGATTTAACAGAGAGGTTGAGAGAGGTAAATTTTTCTTCAGCAAAAATTTCCAGAATTTTTCGAACGATTTCGGTGGATCGCCCTGACCCATCGTCGAACAGACGAATAAGAGAATGTTTTTGTCTTCTTTCGGTAACTGTCTCGCATCGTACGCATCGATCGATGCGAGCGATATTTTATTTATACTTTGTCTGGAACATTCTCTCGCCACGCGTTCCGCGACGTCCCGGGCGTTTCCAGTTTCTGTCGCGTAGAGTATTTTCATGTTTACTAACATAATGAGGAGGAGGAAATTGGGGATTTCCCCGGTAGGTGATTTTGTGCAAAAGGAATGTGATGAATAATACCAAGAGCGAGCACGACGAGAGACTTTTGCGATTCTTTATTTCACTCTCTCTCTCAAACAATAACACACAAACACTCTCTCTTTCTATATCCAAGAAGAGTTATGATGACTAATGGTTCTAATGGTGTTAATAGCGCGTTTGTTTATGAATGAAGAATGGAAGAAGAAGAAAAATTTCTTCTTTTCCGCCTCACTTTCAAAGGACGACGGAAACACCTAATAAGAAGAAGAAGAAGAAGAAGAAGATGAACGAACAAGTGTTCGTGACGACAAGCGATGCTAAAACGATTAAAGCTATTTCCGTGGATTTAGAAACGTTTGCGGTGAGCGATGTGTTGTCCTCTTTAATGGGTGATAGTGATGATGGTCGAAACCTGGAGGGGATCAATTTGCGCTCAACGCGTACCGGGCAAATGTTTCCAATTTCATTTTCCAACAAGAACAACAACCATCATCTTCAATCGTCGTCGTCTTTACCATCGTTGCGCCAATTAGGCGTTCAGAACAACGACCACTTTATCCTTCACGTCTCTTTACTCGGCGGTGGCGGCGATGGCGGCGCGACCGGAGCGGAATCCAGATCTGCCTATCTCGAGATGTACAACGACAATCCGTTTGCGAAAAAGAAGGAAACTTTGGGCGGGTTTGTGAGCTTTTCGAGTCAATCGACGGTGAGAGATTTCGATAAGAAAGAAGACGAGCTGTCGAGATATTTCAACTGTTCGCTGACGGAGGAGATGTTAGATTCGACGATCGAGGATGGAATAGTCGTCGATTTGATTGGAAACTTGTACAATAAAGAGGCGGTGTTGAAGTGTTTGCAACGCAAAGCGGTGGAGAAGACGCCGTTGCCGATGAGGATTGAACACGTGACCGGGTTGAAAGCACTGGTGACGTGTAAGTTTCACAAAAAAGAAGAAGAAGCGAAGGAAAAGATGAATAAGAAGAATAAAGACGATGTTCACAAAAAGAATAACAGTTTTCGACCGACGATTGAGAAAGGAGTGTTTTCTTGTCCTCTGACCGGGTTGGATTTCAACGGCAAGACGAAGTTCGTCGTGTTGCGACCGAGCGGCGTCGTCGTCTCTGAAAAAGCCATTCGAGAGGCGAAAGAGAGTTGCGAAGAGATGAACGATGGAGTGAGCTTGAAAGACGCTCCACCATTTATTCCTATTAATCCAACTGGAGATGTTTTGGAGGCTATGAAAGAACAGTTGGAGAAGGAAAACTTGATGAAGAAGGAAAAGAAGGAGAAGAAGAACGCGAAGAAGAAGAAGAACAATAAAGCTGATAATGTGGGTGATAATGACGTAGAAGAAGATAGCACGAACAATAACAATAAAAGAAAGAACGGATGCGACGACGTGAGCGCAGAGCAGGCAAAGAAATCGTTCAAAGCGACCGATCCAAAGCACATGCCGCAAGGCGCCACCGCCTCCGTGTACTCCTCTTTATTCACTTCGAGCACGAAACCGGAAGATCAAAGGAAGGAAACGTTTCTGGCGAGATCCACGCGATTTTAAGTTATAGAGCTTTCGTGATAGTTATTATAGGTACTAGTGTTGTAGATACATGCAGTGTGGATCGGATTTTGATTCATTAGGTTCTAAGTATGGTTAATATTAAAATGTGTGTCTGTGTTGTGTGTTGTTTTTACGTAATTTTTCTTTTTATCTAAACACGATTGAAATCAACGGAACGTCGATATCTTCGCCTTCGGTCGTTTCCGTGGCGGCTATTAAATCAAAGTGCTTTCGTTTCGCTGGGAACGTGATTTTCCCAACCGTTTGTACCAATTCAGAGAGTTTTTGATCCATGCGTTCTTTGTGTCTGGGAAACATGGCGTTGTAAATCAACGCCGGGCCGTAGGAAACAGAATAGCACTCCAATTCCTTGTCCTCGAAGTATTTTAAAAGTTCTCGCACGGTGTAATCTTTCTCGATGATCCATCGCGACCACAAGCTCCACTTTTCGTCTTTGTACGTTTGGAACTTTGGCGCGATTGGTTCAGCCATCGCAAACAACGGCAACGCCAAGTTGGCGAAAGTGTTTCTAAAGCTCTCCAAAGGAGCTTTGTGAATGACTTTGTACAACTCCAAGCAGACTAAACCAGTCGCCATAGCAGTGGTCGTTGCAATAGCTGGAATGATTCTACCAGCGATCAACTTCGCTTGGAGCTTGTCAACTTCAGCAATGTCGTAGTTTCGCGCGCGCATGTTCGACAACCCGGCGATGCATTCCATGTGGAAGTTCGTATCGTCATCCTTTTCAAACTCGATGACGGACAAGCGGTACTCCGCGTCGCCTTTCAAGTCACTTGTACGCACGTTGTTCAATTGCGTGAGCAAATCGTCGATGATTTGATCGTCTTCGACGCCACCCATGCCGTTATCATCGTTGTCGCCTTCTTTCTTGGTCGGATCGGTTTCAATCTTCACGCCGTCTTTCGGTACAAACACTGGGACTTCTACTTTCGCCGCCATCTCGACAACGATTTTATTCATCGCTTTCTCATCTCCTCGAACTTCTGCGGATGGAACACCGACGGTAACGCCGTGTAATTCAGCTTTCAAAATCGCCATGGCTTTGAGCAAATTGACGTGCCCGTCGTCCTTCTCGGAGAAGATGACCGGTTTCGGAAATCGTTTCGGCGCGGACCAGAACGCGTTCCCGGTTGACGTCACGGCGTCTTCGGGAAAGGTGAACGTCAATTGCGCGACTCTATCGTGGAAGTATTCTTGAAATCGTAAGCGCGCCCAGTTGATGCACTCTTGAAATGTCGCGCACCGCGTGTGAATGAGACACTGCGAAATTTTCTCAACGTTTTCGCGCATGCTCGCGTCCGCGTTCGCGCGCGCGTTCGACTCGTATTCGTCCGGTTTGGAAAGGTACGCGTTCGCCTCGGCAGGAGATTTTTCAAACAAGCCTTCGAATTCTGATCGGGCCCAAGTTAAGCAGTGATCGATGTTGTGCGGGAACGAGTGCAAAGTGCACATGGGCGCAGACTTCTCCGGGGGATCTCTGGACGCGCCGTAGTTCTCCGTCAAGTGCGGAACGACCATTTGCGTGTTGCACTTGGTACCTAAGGTTCCAGACTCTAGCAACGGCTTCTCAAAGTATACGCATCGAGAGTCGACGTATAAACGCGCGTTGACGTTATCCAACGCGTTCACGACGACGTCTAAACCACCCCAAAACTCATCGTCAAAGACTTCTTCGGTATCTGGACTCACTCGGTTTTGCAACGCGGTGACATTCAACTTCGAGTTGATTTTCTTTGCCGCATTCGTCGCGCACGTCGATTTCGGTTGTTTAATGTCCCAATCGCGAAACAAGAACTGTCTCGATAAGTTGGACTTTTCTATGATGTCGTCGTCGGTGATGGTGAGTTTACCTTCACCCGAGGCGCCGCAGGAAACGCCCATCAACGCTAGGTTCTTGATGAATTCACATCCTAACGCGCCCGCGCCGACCAAAAAGACATTTTGCTTCTCCATGATCGCCTGCGTAGCTTGTCCAAAACACTGGATTTGACCGTCGTATCGAGAACCAGTCGGTTTCAAATCCGCCTCTTCTAACTTTTCCGGCAACGATTCGCACGAATCAAAATAGAAAAACTGATTCAACGGCGTAAACTTCCCGGTGCACGCTTTGACGACTTCTTGACCGATGATGCCACCAAACATAGCTGCCATGGGCGAAATGTCGCCTCTGCACGTCTTTGCAAACGTCGCGAATAATTTTTCGTCCACTTCTTCGACCGATTTGTACTGCGCGTTGACTTCGTCTTTCGCCAACGCGACGAACGCGGCAGCATCCGCATCGCTCCCGGGTTGCGGTAACTGACCGCCGTTCTTGCTTTTCCACGCCTCTAAGGTTAAAAACATCAAGTGAATTTGCGGCGAGCGCTCCATTTTTGCGAAATCAGACAACAAAAACTCCCCCGGTTCTTTCAACGAGTCCGCGAAAGATTTGAATTTCATCTCTTTCGGCAACTTGACTTGCGTGGCGATGCCTCCACCCACGTATTGCGAGAACTTACTCGCGTCGATGTCCAACTCGAACCCGTGCTTTTTAACCGACTTGATCTTCACTCCTTCCTTGATTGAGTTCAACTCGTTCATCCCTTTCACCTCTGAAAATGTGACCAAATCCCCTTCCTCTAACTCGACGCGTTCGTCGTCCGTACACGTAACCAACGCCGGATGCTCGTTGGAAATGGAAGCGATGATGCACGTCTTCGGCTCTTCCCCGTCTTGATCGACAACCGTAAACGAATCCCCGAAATCACAAAACACCGACCCAAACACGCCTTTCGTGTCGCCTTTAATAAACGCCTTGCCTTTCTCTTTGCGTAAAATCTCGTCCCACTTTTCGCAGTCTTGTTGCGAGTGCAACGACGAGTCGCACACGACCACGACGTCGTGCGCCAACAGCACGTCTTCCGTGACATCTTTAGTCATTACCGTCACCACTTCCACGGCTGGATTCAACTCTTGCAGTTTCGCTGCGCACGATTCCGCTCGATTTTTCCCGCAATCTTCCTCAGTCAAATAAAACTGACTCGCCAGATCGCTCATCGTCGCGTCGCAATCATCGCTCAAAGTGACCTTCTTCACCCCGGCTAAGATGACGTTCTTCGCGACTTCCGCGCCTAAGCCGTTCAAACCGGAAATTAATACTTTCGCGCCCACTAGTTTTCGAAAGGATTCGCGTCCGTACACGGCCAATTGTCGAGAGTGTAAATCCTCATCGATCTTATTTTCATTCGTATTACTCATCGTCGTGACGACGACGATGTTTTCTTCAACCTTCTTTTTCTTCTTTAAAGCGTCGTCGTCGTCGTGGTTTTTACTACTATCGTTCAAAGATTCTGCCTCTCGTTTTGCTCCACCAGTCATGTATTAATCAATGAGAGAGAAAGAGAGAGAGAGAGAGAGGTTTTGATTGGCAAAACGTATATACAACAGATACGAGACGAGAGTATACAGAACACGTGTGTGGTATTTGAATATTATTTGTCGTCGTGTGTGATGAAACAAAACAGAAAAACAAGAAGTTTTTTTCATCAAAAGAGGGGGCAATTTCGGCACCATTTCTTTTTATTCTTTTTCTCTCGCATGAATGTGCTCAAATTTGCAAAAATCAATGTTGGAGGTTGGAAACAGTACACACACGATGCGTAAATTAAGGATCTAAACCCAATCAAAGAAGCGATGATATATGTTACCACTACTACTGTTGTTGTTGTTTGTTGAAGTATGAAGCATGAGCGAGAAACCGGTGGTCAAAATTCGAACTTGCGCGCGGAGAACGGCGCTGGTGTTTTTTATTTTCTTTGGACGAAGTGACACGTCTCTCCCTCCATCCATAAAGTGAGAAGAGTTTAAAGAGCGAAAAAAAAAGAGTTTGGACTTTGGTGTATTTTTAGGCCCCGGGATAAAATATCCACTCATACACGAGAGCACCACATTAGTATCATCATTATCAGCAGCAGCAGCAGCATGCGATGCTTTTGCTTATCTTGCCGAAGAAGAAGTGACGCCGCCGCCGCGAGTGGTGATGATTTTGCGCGATCATCCGTCGAAGAAGTAAAAGAAGACAAAGAAGAAGAAGAAGAAGAAGTGTGGTTCGACGCCAACGAGGTTTTCGTCGAAGAGAAGGAACACAACGGCGGAAGAGAGGCTGCCGCTGCTCCGTTTTCTTCTTCGTTCTCGTCATCGAAACCAGCGTTGTTCAGAGGAGGAGTTTCTAAGTGGACGCATGGACCTTTGCGGTTGGAAAACGCTCTGTCATCGGCGACGATCGATGAAGAGTTACCGATAAACGATACGAGGGGTATTGAAATACGCACAAACGCGTTCGCGGGTAAACTTTTGGTTCGATGTCGAGACGTTCCATCGAGAGAAGGAGATGAAGAAGGCAATGACGTGACGAAGAAGTATTTCGCGAATAAGAAACGCACGTTTCAAACAGTCGTGCAAGGAAGATTTTTACGAAAAGGCATCAAGTGCTCCGAGGTAGTCACCGGGCACGAGTTCGAGAGCCGGTTTCGAAGAATACCCGCGAGATGGCTCGTGTCGACCGCTTTGAAAGTAATTCGAAAACTGACGCCTGGTTTGGAAGCGAATATTACTGGAAATAAGCCTTTCATTTACGCGCCGTTGTGCGCGACTGCGCAGGTTTTGCGAGCAGATGTTCCTGGGGAGGAACCGGACGTGACGACAGCCACCTCGTTCGCGGAAAATACTCGATTATTAGGAAAGGCGTTTGATCGTAGTGAGAGTGCTATTTCATCAAAGCAGAGGAAGAGACTCTTCAACAGTCCAGAGTTTGGTTCTAAATACGAGTTTTTGCCAGAACTCGTGTATACGTTTGATTTTTACCAGCACATTTTCGTTCCGTCGACGTTTGGTCTTCACATAGGACCGATGCTCAACGTAAATTTACTCGGACACTTGCCGGAGTTTGAACCGCCTCAAATTATGGCCAAAATCATACGAGAAAAGAGAGGAAGCACAACAGGAGTTGGGGGAAAAGAAGGAGAGTATCTCTATAGAATAAACATGTATCATGAAAAGATGTTTGATGAAAAGTTTACGAGAGCGTCGTCGCCGGATGTGTTGTTCAATATAGGCGCGCGACACTCTTCGTACGTCGATTCGTTCGCTGTCCGCCTCTCGGAGTTTGTTTCTCATAATAATAGCAATAATAGTAGCAATTGTAACAATGAAAATAAATAACGTTCTATATAGTAAAGTCCCATCCCTCTAAAAAGTCTGTCTGGTCCATCGATAAACTCGGCTCGATCACCTCCTCGCTTCGCTCTCTTCGTAAAATTTTTGCTGGAATTCCTACCGCGACGGAGTTATCCGGAATATCTTGCAGCACAACGCTCCCTGCGCCAATCTTCACGTTCGTACCAACAATCACTGGTCCTAAAATGGTCGCCCCGGCACCTAAAACTACCCCGTCGCCAATTTTCGGGTGCCTATCTCCGTCCGTCGTCCCGGTCCCGCCTAACGTCACGTTGTGTAAGATAGACACGTTATTCCCAACTACCGCGGTTTCCCCAATAACTACCCCAGTCGCGTGATCAATCATAACCCCTTTTCCAATTTTCGCGGCAGGATGCGCATCGACATGAAATGCCTCCGAAACCCTATGCTGCAACAACAACGCCAACGACTGTCTCCCTTTCGACCACAACGAGTGCGCGATTCTTTGCGCTTGCAACGCCTGAAAGCCTTTAAAATACAACAAAATCATCACGTACTTATCGCACGCTGGATCTCTTTCCAACACCGCTTGCATATCTGCAATCGCGCATTGTACCAACTCCGGATCTTCCCGATAACACTTCGAAAACAGCTCCAACAGTTGCGAATCCAACAAGACAGACGACCCGAGTTTGTTCGCCAACACAAACGCCAACGCGTCCGACATCTCCTTATGCGAGAGGATCGTGGAATACAAATACGACGCCAACGCGGGTTCTAATTCAATCTCCATCTTTGCTTCTTCGCATAACTTTTCCCATATCCCGTCTCCCAACAAACATGCCTCGCCTTCTAGCACGTCCTGCTCTATCGCGTCTTCTTTTTTTCTCAACTTTCTCGTAGAACTCGTCGTAGGATTTGTCGCATCACCTCTGCCACTCTCTTTTTTACTCACAATCGTTGGCGAGTCGTTGGATTCTCCCGCCCATTTCTTCGCGGTTTCGTCCTCGGTGAGTTCTGGAAGTTGTTCGAATGAAGAAGAGGACGATTTCTTCTTCCCCGCTCGAATACTAACAACGCTACTCTTGTTGTTGTTGTTGTTCTTTTTGTTATTAGTATTATTGAAGCGCTTTAATCCCATTCGATTCTTCCCCGTCGTCAAAAAGGGCAATGCGAACGACGACGACGACGACGACGTCGAACACCCGAACGAACTCCTCGCTCTCATCATCATCGCTTCAAGAGGAGAAAAAGAGCAGCTCAGATAGGATCGCTTTTTCGAGCGAAGACAAAGACAAAGAGGAAGAAGAAAGAGATACAACACACAAACGTTTATCCGTGTGAAGTAATAAAATGACGAATTTTTTCTCAATTTTGCAAAAAAAGCAAGCTTTTTGGCAGGTGTTTTTGGCGGCTCGAAAATGCTTCATTCACTCTAAAGCAAGAGCGGATATAAAGGAGCATCTAATAACATCTGTTGTATCGTTATTATAACATCGAGATCATAAAGATAAAACGACTGCTGCTTAGTAGAGGAAAGAGCTTGTTTGTATACGCGCGAAGAAGTTTTAACGAAGATGGCAGAAGTAGAAAACAACATTAATGTCGCCCCGGAGGAAGAACAGGAACAAAATCAAGGGAAAAAAGGACGGTACCGACGCGAGAAACCGTGGGACCACGCCGGGATCGATCACTGGGACGTGCCAAAGTTCACGAAAGAAGATAACCCGCACGGATTGTTGGACGAATCCTCGTTCGCGACTTTGTTCCCGAAATACAGGGAGAAGTATTTGAGAGACGTGTGGCCGTCGATAACGAAAGCTTTGAAAGATGTCGGCGTCGGGTGCGAGTTGAATTTAGTCGAAGGGTCGATGACGGTGCGGACGACGAGGAAGACGTGGGATCCGTACATTATCATCAAAGCGAGAGATTTGATTAAACTTTTATCTCGATCGGTTCCTGCTCCGCAGGCGTTGAAAGTTCTGAGCGATGACACGCAGTGCGACGTGATTAAGATTGGAGGTTTAGTGAGAAATAAAGAACGGTTCGTGAAACGAAGACAGCGTTTGGTCGGCCCGAACGGCTCGACGTTGAAAGCGATTGAGATGTTAACGGATTGTTACGTGTTGATTCAAGGGAACACGGTGAGCGCGATGGGGTCGTTTAAAGGTTTGAAAACGTGCAGGAAGATTGTCGAAGATGCGATGAAGAACGTCCATCCGATTTATCACATCAAAGAGTTGATGATTAAGAGAGAGTTGGAGAAAGATCCCGAGTTGAAAAATCAAAGCTGGGATCGATTTTTACCAAAGTTTAAGAAGAAGAACGTGAAGAGAAAGAAACCAGAGTACGTGAAGGAGAAGAAAGCGAGAAGTGTCTTTCCGCCGGCGCAAATGCCTTCGAAGATTGATTTACAGATTGAATCCGGGGAGTACTTCTTATCGCAAGAGGCGAAGCAGATGAAGAAAGCGCAAGAGAAGTTGGAGAAGCAAAAAGAAGGCATCGAGAAGAACAAGAGAAGGAGAGAGGAGGCATTCATCGCGCCGAAGGAGGATTTGATGCGAGAGGAGGATTTGAAGAAGAAGAAGAAAGACAAAAAAAAGGATAAGAAGGACAAGAAAAAGTCGTCGAAGAAGGACGACGACGACGAAAGCACCTTAGACGCAGTCAAGCGCTTGAAGAAAGACGCTTCGGAGAAGAAGAAAAAGAAAAGCAAAGAGGACGAAGGCGACGAGAAGTACATGATGTAAAGAATTTATTCGTGTGCGCTCGCTCGTTGCTACTGTCGCTGCTGCTTAGTGTATCTCTAAATGTAACTACTACTACTACTACTACTACTACTACTACTAATTACTTCTTAATCCATGTCTTCGAACAAATCTTCCTCGTTTTCTTCTTCCTCCTCCTCTTGTTGTTGTTCTTGTTTTTCTTTTTCGTTCTCTTTATCCGCTTCTTCTTTTCGTCTTTCTTTCAATTGCTTCTCAGCCGAAGCCATTGCAGGTGAGATCTTCTTCTCACCGACTGTTTCAGACGATGGCCAAACGGTCTCGGATGGTTTTGGTTGCGTCAAGGGAACCTCTTCGTCGTCTTCCTTTTCGTCGTCGTCCGTATCTTCGATGAGTACGATTGCCGCATCACCACCGTCGACATCGGCGGCAGCTTTCTTCGCGCCCTCGTCGTCTTCGTCGTCTTTTGGCTCTTGGATGGTAGGAAGAGCTATTGTTTCTTTCTTCTCCTCTTCGTCCACGAGTTCATCTCGACTGATTAATTTAAACGACGTTTTGATTCTCTTCGCAGCGTTTTCGGCGTCCGGAAGTTGACCGATGGCTGAATTTCTCGGCAAATGTTTATACTTCTCCGCGAAGTATTCGTCCGCTCCGGGCAACGAGTGCGACTTTTTTACCGTTTTAAACGCAGTATCCGGATCCAAAGCTTTTTCAGCCAACATTTGGCTCATTCGCAACAAATTCGGGTTAGCCATTTCCCACGGTCGCATCACGCGGATCTTTTTCTTCGCTTTTTCAACTAAGCCTTTCACAGAAACGCCCTTTCGCGTGTTTGCGTTTTCGCTCGGCGGCAAAGTCATGGAATCGATTAGACTTCCGACGATGTTCAATCTGTGTTGATCGATTTTTGGTAACTCTTCCAACTCTTCGTTCTCTCGAAACACTTGGTCCGCTCGCCAATCTTCCGCGTACGGTAACGGTGAAAATAAGAGAAAATCGCCCTCGGGAAGGAATTTAGGCGTCAATGCGCCAAAGTGTATCCCGCTACCTTCTCTAAAACACGCGCGGCACAATGCGCACTTACCTTTCTTATCCAACGCTCTCGCAAACGCCGACAACGCTTGACACGCTTTCTGATATTCATCCGTATGTATCCCAGCCTTTTCGTCTTCCGTCAATTCCGGCCACGCGCAAAACATCATCGGCTCTTCCGTGGTCAACCAAAAAGGCACATACTTCAAATCGACGGTGCCTATAATTTCTACTCCTTTCTTCATTTTCTCTGCTCCGAACTGTCGCTCCACGGACTCGTCCATCGGTATGCTTTGCTTTCCGTACTTGTAACACCGAACCCGTTGCTCTGCGGGGATCTCGTCGCCATCAATCTTTGAAATGTTCTTATATTGCACGTCTCGCAACAAATCTTGGCCTTCAAACGCGCCGTACGGTTTCATCGTTTCCGCAGTTGCCTCCATGGTTTGCTTGTACGCCCAAATTGGAATGGATAAATACGACTCTTTCCCAAGTTTACCGAACGATAAGTTCCCGCGAAACGTCGTCGTTGGCGTTTTTGTGCGCATGAGTCTTCCTATAATCGCATCCATCGCCGGTTCGATTTGGCCGTTGGTTTGTTTAACCATCTCGGCGAGAAGTTTCACTACTTTTACTTTCGGTTCGTTCGTATTGGTATTCGTAGAAGTATCTCCTATTCGCTTCTGTTGTTCTTCTTCTTCTTCTTTCCCACCACTATCGACAATCCCGACGCCGACGCTCAACGTGATCTCCTTCTCCTTCATAACGCGCACCAAGTCTCTCGCGAACTCGTTCTCATCCAGCGAGCCTTCGCCCAACGCGTCTTCCGCGCACGGCGAGAGCAACAAAATCTCGTTTGCAATCTTCGCCGTTTTCCCTTGCATCGCTTCCATTCTTTGCGCGAGGATATCGCACGCGATTGTCAACGCGTCTAAAATATCGCCTCTGTGTTCGTACTTTTTGTTCTCCTTCGTTTTGTTCTTCGTTTTTGTGTTTACATCTTCTTCCTCGTCTTCGTCGAATTCTCGCGCTCGGTCTTCGACTTCTTTCGAATACTCCATCGACGAGTGGACTTTTAATTCACCGAGCACTTCCACGTTTGCGTAATATTTATCTTCGTCATCTTCGTCGTCGTTATTCTCTTCGTCGTACAATCTGTTTCTCGTCTCAGAACTCCCGATAAAAACAACCACCACTTCGTCCGTTTTCTTGTGCAAATGAAGACTGGCGACGATTTTACTCGCCGTGACGACGGAGACGAATCGAGATCGGTTCGACGCGTGGCCGATGGCCCCGATGTCCACTAAGAGTACTAAGCGTTTTTTCCTCGGCGGTGCCATTTCAATCAATAATAATACTCCTCCTCTTCTTCCTACAAAAGTTTTGCACTCCGAGCGTGTTTTTAAAATCTGACGATGTAAAAAGAGCTGAAGAAGAAGAAGAAGAAGAAAATTTTCTCTTCTTCGGTGATGAGGTGAAGGGACTGATGTACTTTTTCGGGGTACTGGTATGTATGTATGTACACTGTTGGTCCTGTGATGAAAGAGCTAACGATGAGTACGCGTGTGGGTTTTCAAATGACCAGATTGAGTAAAACGCTTCTCGCACACATCGCATTCGTACGGTTTCTCGTTCGTGTGAATACGCATGTGGCTTTTCAAATTACCAAGTTGACGAAAAGCTTTATCGCAGACATCGCACTCGTACGGTTTCTCGTTCGTGTGAAATCAGATGCTCTTTTTTTAAAAAGAAGGACTCTTTTTGGTCAATCAAGCAAGGGGGAAGACTTACTCAACCCTAATTTTTACCCTTTGAAGCAAAACGCCTTTTTTGTTCGTGTCTTCCTCTCTTCACTTCTCTTTCCTGGTCGAGAGGGGAATACGAGAGAAAAAGGAGTGAAGAATGAGAGGAGGAGAGTACTGCATACTCTAGTCTAAGAAGAAGAAGAAGAAGAATGGTATCAAAAGGAGGAAGCACTTCTTTGCCGTATTACACCGGGAAGAGGTACTACAACGCCGACGGGACTTCTGTGATACTCTCGAGGAAGAGAAAACAAAAACCCGGCTTCGGCACGTGGTGCTTAGCCATTGCGCTCGGTTTTGTCATACTACTCGTGTTGAAAGCGAACGGCGACGACGACGCGAAGACGATTTTACGGAGAGATGACTCGGACGTGTGGGTGGAGATACACCCGGACTTGTCGGAGAAGAACACCATGCACAGAGAGTTGCACAAACGGTTTCATCCGCACGCGGAAATCAGAGGGAAGAAGCAATGGATCGTCAGTGGGAAACACGGCGACGGGTACGCGCACATGGCAATGGCAACCGTGATGGCGAACGGGACAGTGTTAGTGGCGTTTCAAACGAGTAAGGAAGGTGAAGGGAAACCGGACCAACACATCGCGTTCGCGTACGGAGAGAGAAAATCAGAGGACAAGATTAGTTTCGGTAAAGTCGTGAGAGCGCCGACGGCGGGAGGAGGAGGTCCCGGGTCGAGCGAGTTAGGAGTGGTGTGGTCGCCGGTGTTGCACACGTGCGCGGAAACTGGGAAAACGTTTTTGTTTTACTCGCAGTCGACGAAGAATTGTCGAGCACCTGGAGGGGACGTCAAGGTTATCGTGCTGGATCCCGAGACCCAGAAATGGTCGGCGCCGGAGACCATATTACCGTATTCCAAAGGGAACATTAATAAAGTGATTGCTAATACGGTGACGGTGACGAGAGACCAAAAGACGTGGATATTACCATTTTGGAGAGAGAGAGGTAGATGCGACAACACGGAAGTGTCTCCATCGGCTGGGGTGTTGATTTCAAAAGATAAAGGGAAGACTTGGAAAGCGCACGGGTCGATTACGTTGCCAAACACGTGGTTGATTGAGCAAAGCGTTGTAGAGTTGACTTCGAAAGCGACGAATAACGGTGGCGGCGGCGGCGGCGATGAAAATGATCACAACAATAATATTAGCGTGAATAGAATAGCGATGTTTTGTCGAACTGCCGCTGGACACGTTTTTAGAATAGACTCGAACGATTTAGGCGCGACGTGGGAACACAAAGCGAAACCAGTCCTCGCGTTGCCAAATCCAAACGCAAAGTTAACGATGAAAACGTTTGGACCGAGTGGAAGATATCGAGCGGATGGTGGAGGTAAAAACTGGATCGTTGCCGTGATGAACGACCACAAAGAGTTGCCGCAACCGTATCGAAGATCGAGGTCTAAGTTGCGTTTAATCGTTTCGCACGATAACGGGAAATCCTGGACCCGACTGGCATCGATCGAAGAAGGCATTAAACCGGGATTGAGACATCATTACCCGACGCTAATTCCTTTGCCAAAGTTTACGTATAGCGGTAGAGAATCGAGAGGTCAAGATATAGTCGACGAGGAAGGAGAAATCGAGTACGAGGCGTTGATTGTGTATTCCACGTTCATCATGAAAGGTTTCGATAGTAAAGGCGTCACGGAAGGCATACGCGCCACGTTAGTTCGCATGCGTCTTCCAGATTAATTGAGTTATGATTAAATACTGGTAACGGTATATTCAACTGTAATTAGAAATAGTAAATTTAAGCTACAGGAAGTCCCGGTGGGTTCGCTTTCCTAATTTCTTCGCCGCGAGCGAGCTCGTTTGGCGCCACATCGAAACTTGTTCTAACGCCACATCAATCACTTGAAACAAACCTCTAATATATTTTTTACACTCGTTCAAGTAGTGCTGATTCGCTGCGCGCCATTCCTCCGGCGCCCGATGCTCTATCGCGTCTGTACTCGACATGCTACTTCGTATCGCGCTCAAAGCCGTGAAGAGCGCATCGCTCGCTTTCGACTCAGATAACATCGAAATCTCTCTCGCTTTCGGATCGCCATCGTAGAGAAATACGAGCTCTTTTTCGCAACACAGAATGCGAATAGTAGCTATTAAATCTATTGGTAACTCTGCGTTTTTACGTATCGCGTGATTGAGCGTCAAATCGTGTTTTACCAAAAGCTCTTCTCTTCTCTTTCGTACTTCTGGTTTTTCCACACCGTTCAGCGAATCGAAATCTAAGGTGATATCGATCGAATCGTACGGATTATCGTCTATGCAAAATCCATAGAATAGCAAGAGTTCTCCATTGGATTTCGCGCCGTAGGAAAGCATAATCTCTTCGTTCTTCTCAATGTCTCGCATGGCTGGAAATACCAAACACTCGTCCGAGAGTCGCAACTGGGAGTAGTGCACGCAGTGCGGATAGATCCCGTGATTACAAAAGAAAGCCACTGGCGATAAGACATCGATTGTTCCCGAATCAGAATTATGCACCGGTTTCACCGTCATTGCATACGACATCCACAATTCTAACGCAGAAATGTACTGGTCGTAGGACCAAAACTCTTCCTGGTTTCCTTCAAATGATTCCGGGCAATTGGCTAAAAGCGAAGGCAGTAAAGCGTCGTAGCCATTGCGCACTTTCTGTCTCTCATGCATGACGGTTTCAAAAATTGGCGTGTTACCTAGACCGACTCTCACAATTTCTTCCGGCCAAGATAACGGCGTCAGCTTTTGACTCCCATCTGGAAGCGAAAGGAAATATAAGCTCCAAAACGTCTCTTGTTTCGTCTTCATTTTCATTCGCTCCTTCATAATCCACAACGTCATGATGGTATCCGCGCCGCACCGTTCTAGTATTCTTAATAAGTCACCAAATGGTCCTTGCTCGCTGATACATATCGTCCCCGCGTCTAAAAGCATTCGTCGTGGAATTTCTAATATGTTCTCGCCGGCCCGAATATCTTCGGTCGCGCATAAACCCCTCGCGTCGTTCATGGAAGAAAGTAAACACGGTGCAACCTTAGACACGTTCGCATCTTTGCCTTGTAAAGCGGCCCACTTCGTTAAAGCTACCGCATACCCTTCTGTTTCAATCTTACAAACCACTGATGCCGACGTGGATGTGGGAATTCCTTGCCTCCTCGCTCGTTCGATGTCTTCAAAGTCCTTCGCGTCTTTCTCCAGCGTCTGTACTCGAATACTTCTCAACTGTTCTAAAACGCGCTGTCGTAACTCTAGCGGTGGTAACGGATATTCCTCGCTGCTATTGCTATTATTGTTATTACATTCGTTCTCGTTTGCTGGCATCAACAGAGTCTGCGCCATGGCGTGCGCTGACGTCTCGTTTCTCGGCGATACGAAAAAAGTTTTGTTGTTATTGGAGGTTGTTGGCGGCGAATTCTGTTGTTGTTGTTGTTGTTGTTCAAAAGCGATCCTTTCTCCTTTGTCCCCGAGAATGACTTTCCCCCACGTCTCTCTCGGTTCAAAATACATCTCTTTCTCATCCAAACAAGAAATCCTGCACGCTCTGAGGAGCATTTCGCAACTGTTCGCGGTCGTTAAATCGATATAATTCGTCGTCTCGCATTCGGTTAACATTTCCATCTTGCGCTGCCAATGCGGGGAACCGACTTCATCCGTGAACGGGACGACGAGTGTAGTAGTAGTAGTAGCATACATCATTTTCTCATTGGAACAACCGTGTTGTTGTTCTTGCTGCTGTTGTCTGGCGGCAGCCTCGCGAGCCGCTTGTCGTTGTCGCGCTAAAATAATGGTTGCTGCTTTCTTGATTTAACGAGAGTTAGGTGTGTGTTTGGAAATGAAGAGATTTTGATACTATTCGTATATAAACAACAACAACGGTGAAGATATAAAACACAGATCAAATGAGTAGTAGTAGTAATAATAATAGTATCACGAGTACTTTGTGAGCAGCATCACGCACCGCATCTCACCTCTTCTTCTGTGCTTCCCCTCTTCAATCTCTCCTGGCAACTCAACACTAACTCTTCGACGAAGCGCTCGTCCAAGTTGTGGCCGCATATCTCGCACCGACAAAACCATCGCAGCGCCCAGTTTCTGTCTAACGCTAACCCTTCCGCTTTTCCTTGCGCGAGTGGAATGAACCACGATTTCGCGCATTTCTGTAGTTTAAGAGGTTATGTGAAGAATGATTTTGAATGCCGTTGTCAGCACAAACAGCAGGAAAAAGAGAGAGAGAAGAAAATCAAAACGGTAGGTACTGTGACGAAAAAAAGCGTTTTAGTACCTTGTGGGCGAACGCCATCGCGCCTTTGCAGGTACACCCGAGTTGCACGAACGGCATCGACCTCGACTCTTCGCACATGCATATTCTGCAATTTCTCGTCGTATTCGTATTCGCGCTCGTTGTCGTTGTCGTTGTTATCCTCGTCGTCGTTTTGTCCTCGTCTTTCTTGTCCTCGTCGTAGTCCGCGCTCTTTCTTTTCACACTTGTCGCGAGAATGTTTTGCGTCGAATGCGCTTCGTCTTTCGACGACAGAGACGACGAGTTTTCTTCACGCTCTCGAATCAGTTTCTTTTCTTCTTCTTTCTCTTTCTTCTTTGCCTTCTTCTCTTTCTCTTTCATTTTCTGTCGTCCAAATCCTTTGTTATGTCGTCTGTTCATCATCATCATCGTATCATTACGTATGTATTATATATCTCTGTGTGTGTTTGTTAATGTTGTTATTGATGGATTGTGGAGTCTTTTTTATGCAAAATGAAAATTTATGCGTTTTTTCAAAAATTATAATTTTCTTGAAAAAAGGTCAAGTCATTCACAACAACAACACGCTCCTTCCTTCTCTCTCATCATCATCATCTTCATCTTCATCTTCATCACTCGTCGTCGTCGCTTTTGATCTTTTTTACCGAGAGAAAGAAACGCAAAGAAGAGGAAGAAGAGGAGAAAAAGTCGAATGCCGGTGATGATGATGTCTTCGTCGCGAAAAAACAACGAGGACATACTTTTGAGCGGCGGTACGTCTTCTTCTTCTTCTTCTTCTCAGGGGCCAATCATCCATTTCACTCGGAGACGATTGAGTCGACACGTGTTGCTCTGCTTCGTCTCTTTGTCGCTCATCTCGTTCGTCGTTTTTCTCTCCTCATCTTCTTCGTCGAGAGGAGGAAGAAGAGGAGAAGAAAGCAGTGAAAGCAGAACGAAAAACGATTGGATCGAGTTGAAAGACGAAGAGGAGAGTCGATATCGAGCGACGGAAATAAGCGACGAGTACGATTTCAACTCGAAAGGGAAACTGAAAGACCGAGTTTCGGGAGCGTTTTCTACTTCGCTCTCGAAAGAGGCGGAATCGGATTTACTGATGGATTTAATGGGTCAGAAAGAAACCCGGGACGCGGTTTTACTTCACATGAACACGAATATCGATAAAGAGTGGAAACTGAGAGACGAGAAACGATTGCGAGGCGAAGGTCCGGACGGCGCGTGGTCGCAAAAACCGTACGAGGAATGCGACGGGGAGAATTGTCCGCCAAAGTCGGAGAATGAAAAAGAGCAGATGAAGGAAGAAGTTGACGAGTCAAAGTTTAGTAGGTACAAAGAACGAAATCAGCCGGCGGCAAAGCAGGAAGAGGTTAAGACGAAATCGGCAGTTGAAGAAGAGAAACCGAGAGCAAAGGAACCAACGAAGGAGGAGCTTTCGTTTTTGGGAGATGAGGAGAAGGAGGAAGAAAAGTCGCCCGAGGAGGAAATCATTCAAGAGTTGGAAGATATAGCTTTGGAAGAAGAAGCGAAGCAAGAGAAATTGGAAGAAAAGAGAGAAGGAGCGGAGGTAAAAGTAGTCGCAAAAGAGGAAGGACAAAAAAGTGAGGACGAGAAGGCGAAGGAAATTATAGCCGAAGCGGCAAAAAGTTCCATCGCACTCATCGATGAAGTCGATAAGATGAAGAAGACCAGTGAAGTTGTTGTCGACGTTCCCACTCCTTCTAGCAGTAGTAGTGGTAGTAGTGGTAGTAGTGATAGCGCATCGATATCATCATCATCAACAACAACAACAACAACAACAACAACAACAACAAAAGAAGGTAATGGAGAAGAAGTAGACTGGTCAAAGTTTAGTAAGCACAAAGAACGAAAGCAGCCGGAGGCAAAGCAGGAAGAGGAGAAAAAAGAGGAGGAAAAACCTTCTGTGTTAGTAGAGCCTGTCGTTGAAGGGCGCCTTGCCGAAACCGTACCGGAGGAAGACGCGAAAGCGGGCATCTTTCACGAAGAACACATCGTGGTTGCGCCGCGAGAGATGGCTGTGGCGACTGAAGACGACCATCACAAGAATATGCCCGAAAACGAATATATCGCACCCATTTCCAAACGACCCGAAGATAATCAGTTGAACGAAGCCTTAGCTAAACGATATTCGCACGAAAACATCGTCATGGTCACGTGGGCGAACAATCACTATTACGATTTCGTCAAGAACTGGGTGAAACACATTCGCGACTGCGGGATGAACAATTTCCTCGTCGGTGCGATGGACAACGAGTTATTAGTACGCTTAATCGACGATAAAGTGCCAACATTTGCCATGCAAAGTGGTTTAACCACCGCCGATTTCGGTTGGGGATCTAAAAACTTCCACCAAATGGGGCGCAAGAAGATTGAGTTGATTCATTTGTTCACAAAGATGGGTTTTGACATTTTAGTTTCGGACGTAGACACCGCGTGGATGAAGAATCCGATACCGTTCATTCGCAAGTTTCCCGAAGTGGACGTGTTGACTAGTTCCGATTCTTTATCCGATTTTGCGGAAACTGAATGGTCTTTAGAACGCACAACGACTGGTATGGCGAACATTGGCATCATGCTTCTCCGCAAATCCGCGGGAGCGCTCGCGAAAGAATGGGTCCACGTCTTAGAGAAGGACGAAAACATTTGGGACCAAAACGCGTTCAACGATTTAATGCGTAAAGGCAGAGGTAAATCTTTCCCCGATCATAGCTTTGAAGGGTACGACGGGTTGAGGTTTGGCATTTTACCCGTCGCTACGTTTGCCTCTGGACACACGTTTTTCGTTCAAAGAATGTACGAGAAGAAAAAGTTGGAACCGTACGTCGTCCACGCGACGTTTCAATTTTCCGGAACGGAGGGCAAAAGACACCGATTGCGAGAATTCAAGTTATGGTACGACGCTCCCGAGTATTACGATCCGGAAGGAGGAATGTTGATGGTTGATTTGGACGTTCCCGAGGGTTTATTAACGGCCGCAAAAGAGACGCCAGAGAAGCACTTCGATTTGGTCAATCATCAGTTGTTACAAGTCAGAGGCGCCTTGATGCTCGCGAACAGTTTAAAACGAACGTTGATCTTACCAGAATTTTGGTGCGGCATGGACAGATGGTGGGCACCGCACCGAGGCATAATCCCTGGTTCGCAGTTACAGTTGCCGTATAAGTGTCCAGCCGACCACATTTTTGAATTGGAGACTTGGGTGAGAAGGAACGAACCGTTTCGCGAGTACAGCATTTTGGAAAATCCGCGGACGCCAGATGGGGTCAAAAATGGCGTTTTTGATGCCACTGATAAACTGAAAAGCATACCGTTGGAAGATTTTACAGACGTTAAGGTTCTTCAAGCGTTAGACGATGTACGCTCGAGCGATAAACACAAGGTTTTGAAGTTTGATGGGAAGAAGTTGATGGAAAAGTTTAGCGAGAAGAAGTTGGATTACTTTGCGGATGCGAACGTGAAAAGAGAGTTTGAAAACAAAATCATCAACTATTGTTCGATATGGTGCTGCAAACACGCACATCCAGGTCACATCTGGTACGACATGTCTTTAGATGTTCTTCCCCATAAAGACAGACACGGCAGAACCTTCAACGAAACGTACCCATGGCGGGCTCTGACTGGCCCGTAAGGGGTAGATTTCCTAGACGCTATATTTTAATACTAGTTCTTAATAATAATTACATCATCATTTCTCTGGCGCTACTATACCAATATACGTCATAACTAATGGACCATCACTATCTTCTAACGTTCGCATCGAATGCGGCTCTTTTGGCCCCACCGTGACGACGACGTCTTTCTCCAGAGGAAACGTTTCTTTGGGTTTGGCGTTTGCATCGGCGCCAATCTCCCATACGCAAAATTCGCCGCTGCCTGAGAGCACTTCAAAGATTTCATATTTCGATTCGTGCACGTGCCTATCGACAGATTGTCCCGGGGGCATCGACGACCGCGAAAAGTTTGTGATTTGCGGCACCTCGTCGTATTTCTAAGGATTCATAAAGGTCAGTCAGTAGGGGAAATTTTTCTAACGAGACGAGAGAAGTTAAGAATCAAACAAAGTTCTTACCAAGAAATCTTTAGTAATATCTCCCGAATCCTGCTGGTGAATAAGCGCTCTCTTTTCAATTTGTTCGTACGACGCATATCTAACTTTTACTGCTGGATAGTCTACCGAAGTTTTATCCACGTCTTCCCTAGGCCCGTAGACGCCCGCGCGGATTGGTCCACTCATTGTCTTTTTCTTGCTTTTTGATGTGGGTGTAGGTATGGTGTTCTTCTTTTTCCTGTTTTTTCTTTTTGGTAGAACTTTTTGGAGACTTTGGGAAAAGTCAATAACTCATCTTTCCCGGATATTTAAATCTAAATCCTCTCCGCAGTGGACATATTAATTTATTTCAATATTCTTTTTAAATTATCGCGCACAATTAATCTTTAATACACGGGGAACCAGAATTTTTTATATTATTTTCCTTTTAAATATTTTTGCGAGACAGATTTTAAAAAGAATGTATCTAAAACTATCCCAGAAACGCAAGTGATTTGAATATATTAATAAGTTTTTAGACCTCTGATCAAAATAATAGCATAGAATAATTCGTTAATTCGATAAATAATATGATTTAAATATTTTAGGGGAATTATTTTAATAAGTTATTAACTTTTATGCATACAAATGATTAAATAAAATAAAATAACTTTGCAATTATCATTGAAAATAATATTGTTCTCAGGATATATAGTTGGTATTCAGTAATATATTGCAGATTATAGCAGATGGGTTTAAGATGGGTTTTAATTCGCTCAAAAAGAAACAAAGATTAGGGGAACTTCTTCACTTCTTCTTCGTCTACAGAGAACTTTTAAGAAGAGTGTTTCTCATTCAAACGTTCACTCTCTTTCCTTCAAGTGAGTGGAGTACATGTCGAACGCAGGAAAATCAGGGAAGGAGAAGAAGGAGAAGGAGAAGGAGAAGAACAATTCAACGCCACATTCCGTTGCGATTTCTCTCGAGCTTCAGAGAGAAGAAGAGATGAAAGCTACGAACGAGGCTACTTTAACAGAGTTACGAGAGATTTTAAAGGATACCGAGCAAGACACGTGGCAATTCGTGAAACCTCGGACGCAGTTGTGATGAGTTGTGCGATGATGATGACGAAGATGATGATCCAATCTCGTTCGTGTCCCTTCTCCTCTTTTGGGAAGGAGGCGAAATGGAAATCGTTTTCATCAACAACAACAAGAGAAAAGAGGAAAAGACGAGTTCGGCGCGACGCCTCCGCTTCCACTGTCTTGAACGAGTACGAATCGATTTTAAACCAATCACCAATGCTAGTGAAATCGGTCACTTCTTTATTCGGTTTTGGTATCGCCGACGTTGTCGCGCAAACTTTGACAACACTGACATCCGCAGACGCGAGCAGGGGTTCGCTCGTGTATTTGGACAAAGCACGTACCTTGCGTTTTGCTGTATTTGGTTTCCTCTTTTACGGTCCGACATCATCAATTTGGTACTCTTCCCTCGACACATATGTATTTCCCGACGCTCCAACGAGTGGTCTCGCTGTAGCGTCGAAAGTACTCGCGGATCAAATTTTGTGGGCACCGGTGTTGATCTCTTGCCTCTTCGCCTTCGATCTTGCCTTCGATGCTTCCGAAACGAAGAAACCGAGTTTGTCAAAGAAGATAGAAAACGATTTGCTTTCAGCTCTAAAAGTGAATTGGAGTTTTTGGCCACTCTTCCACTTATTTTCCTTTCGATATGTCTCCACGGAAGACCGAATTCTGTATATCAACTGCGTTCAAATCGCGTTTAATGTGTTTTTGGTCTACACTTCCAGCCGACGAGAGGAAGAAAAAGAAGAACCAAAGAACCAAAATAGGGGGAGTTAGTTTTCATCTTAGAAGTAATAGCATCTTTTTCAATTAGTAATAATAATGTACAATTATTCGTTCTTAGTTTTCGTTATTATTCAGAGTACACCGCACCGCTTCAGCACCGTCCACACTCGTATCTTCGGGTACCAAAGCGCTTCTTTCTGCTTCTCAAAAAACGTCTTCTCGTTTGGAGGTTTCTCGACGTCATGCGATACCAACCCTTTCAAGAAATCTTTTTGAGCGAAGTATTTCCTCTCGATGACATCTATGTTTGTCGTAAAGCTCGCTCTTTCTAACTCGTCGCAATCCAATTTCGAAAGTCTGTTATTCACGTATTCCGGAAACGAGCTTATCGCTCGAGAAAATTCTAGCTGTTTCCCATGGGTCAGCGCTTCGAATAGGTGATTGAGAACCGTGGCTGGTTGAATAGCCTTGCCCGTGCTCTGCGTCATAGCGATCGCTTCTACGTGTTCACCTTTTTGGAATCTGTTGTACGATTGCTCCCAGTTAGGCGGAATTATCGTGCCTCCGCTGCCTTTCTTGGGCTTGTATTCCGCGAGTTTCCATGGCGTTTTTGGCGTGACTGTATCTAGCGCTATGATAGGCCTCGTACCTGTTGTTGGCGTTTGCATTGTATGTGAGGCAGGATCGGTATTTGCAGCAGCCGGAGCAAAAACTAATTCCAACTCCGTCACGGTCTGTTGAATCAAAGCGCACAAAGTCTCCACGCCGGAAACGCGAACGCCAACCGCTCGTAAAGCTTCCACCGTAGAAGGTTTTGCGTAGGCAATTTTCTTGCACAAATGCTGTGACAACACGTTCGTGGGTGCCAATCCGAGGACTTTTGCCCGTTCGTCTCTCCACGATTCAATTCTGCGCAACAACTCCAAGTGACCATTTGCTCTGGATTCTTGACCACTCGTTCGATAGTACTTGATTTGTCGCAACCATTGTAACTCTGCGGTGACAATCTCGGAGTTGGCGCCGTTTTGTTGTTGCAGTAAAAACTCCTCCTCCGGGATGGTGGACACGTCCACGCCGGCGGAAATCAACTCTTTCTTCGTCGCCTCGATCTTCTCCTTCAAAGCTTTCTCGGAGTTTAACAACGCTTGCGGAACGGGTAAAATCATCTCTTTCGTAGTAGCAGGAGACAACGAATCGTCGACGAAAAACTCCATCCGCGCCTTCGGCGAAAGGGAGTAGACGTTCCAAGATCCGTACGCACCTTTCACGTTCTTCTCGGTAACATAATTCGCTCGCACTAAACTACCGAGAACTTCCTTGTAAAAGTGTTGGTTAGTCGAGTTTTTATCCGCTCTCTTCTTCGCTTCATCAATCTGAAATCGTTGCCATTGGTGATTTAAAACACTCCCCTTCTTAGAATTTTTGCCGAGAACAGCGTCGACTAAATCTGTCGTCGATAAGCTTCCTTTCGCGCTATGCTTCAACGTCAATAAGACAGGCATGACCTCGTTCAATAAATTCCTCTGCAAATCGTCCGCTTTGATCGTTTTACACCGGATGCAGTTATCGCAAGTTCCGCATTGAGAGCCAAACAGAGGCGTCTCCTCAAAGTGTTCCAGAATCATCGCTCGACGGCATTTTTCTCGTTCAATCGCGTATTGTTTCAACTTTTCCGTCGAGTTTAATTGCGTTTGCAACGACTCTTTAGTTAGTCCTTTGGTGTAAAAGTCTCCGGAAAACTTGGAAAAGTCATTATCGGAAAACAACATGGAGACGTTGGATGCGATGCCGTCTCTTCCAGCTCTCCCGATTTGCTGGTAATATTCCTCCATCGTTTTCGGTGCGCCCATATGAATGACCGTTCGAACGTCGGCTTTATCAATACCCATGCCAAAAGCAGTCGTTGCAACGACAACTTTGCACTCGGAGGATAAGAAGCGCATATGCGCATCGTGTCTGTCTTGAGGCGTCATCGAGCCGTGGTACATGGCGACGTTTTCCACACCAATTCTGTGCTGCAAGGCGCCGGTCAATTGCACAACTTCCTTAATCGTCGCACAATAGATAATCGAGGAATCGTATTTCGGTTTCGCCAAGGAAGCTGGTAAAGCTCTTTTTTGTTGATGTTGCTGTTTTTCTTGAATCGATGCGGCTGCTGTAATTTGAGACTCGATGTAGTTCAAATCGCTGCTAAAATCAACTTTTCGATGACACTGAATGCGTAGGTTTGGCCTATCCACCGAGTTTGTGGCGATGTAAGGATTGCTCAACTTCAAAGTTTTCGAAATATCCTCGCGAACGTGTTTTACCGCCGTCGCCGTCAACGCCATGATTGGAATCCCAGGAAGTTGGTCTCTCAAAACCGCGAGCTTTTTGTAACTCACGCGGAAATCATGTCCCCACTGGGAAATGCAATGCGCTTCGTCGATGGCGATCAACCCGATTTTGTTCATAGCTTTTAACGATTGCAATCTTTGCATAAACACGGAAGAAGAAGAAGACGAGCCAAAACCGCCATCGTCGCTAACGAACGAAATCTTCTCCGGCGTCACGAACACAATCTTATAGTCGCCTCGAAACACGCGTTCTTCCACCGTCGTATCGGTTTGCCCGGACCCAAGAAAACAGGCGATATCGTTGTTTCCACCACTTCCATCCGCAATATTGCCAACCGTATTATTCAACGCCGTCACTTGATCTTGCATCAACGAAATCAACGGCGAAACGACGATGGACATTTTCCCGCCTTCGTGCAATGCCGGGAGTTGGTACGCGAGCGACTTTCCGCTTCCGGTGGACCAAAATACGCACGTGTCTCTCCCTTCCATCGCGGCTTTGATGACTTCTTCCTGGCCTGGACGGAAATTCGAGTACCCGTAATATTTTTCCAGCGTTTCTTTCAGAGTTGTTGTTGTTGTTTTCGTTTGACTCGTCGGTTGCGAGGCAAAATCCATCGCTCGTTTCGTTTTATAAAGAGGAGAAGACGACGCCCTCAACTGCAAGGCATCCTTCTCGCGTCCATCCTTTCCCTCTTCGGTAGTACACTTTTTTATCGTTGTCTTCAAAATCGCGTCCGTGTAGTCTCTCTTTCTGTTGTTGTTGTTGTTGTTGTTGTTTATATTCCTCTCCGCTAATTTCTTCTCCGCGGTGGTGAATACACACGCTACGGTGCCATCGAAGAGTTCATCCTCCCACTCGTCCTCTCCGATATTCATCTCTCTTCTCTAACACACTCTCTCTTCTTTTGTGTTGGTGTATATATATCAAACGTTTTTATATCACGAGAAGAGAAAGAAAATGAAGAGAAGAGAAGAAAATTTGAAAGAGAGAAGAGAGAACGAAGAGATTCAAAAAGGGTAGGTGCTCACAATTTTCTTTCTTCGTCCAAGAAGACAGTCAGAAAAAGACACCAAAAAAAAAGAAGAGAGAATGAAGAGAGAAAATTCAGGTTTTAGAAGACAAAACAAAAGGGGAACAAACAAAAAACAAAAAAAAGAGAGAATTTAAGGGAGAATTGTATCTTTACTCTTTAAAATCGCGCGCGTTTGTGTATATATTATCTACACACACACAAACAAAGTCTCCTTTCTGGAAAAAGAAGAAGAGATATGGTGAGAACAACGCCAGGAAAGTCGCCGTCATCCGGGGTGGAAGCGCTGTTAACGCCGAGAAGATTAAATAATGCGACGCATCATCATCATCACGACGGGGAAAACACGCCAATGACGAACAACAACAACAACAACAACAGACAACAAAGCGGAGGGAGGAAAGCGAAAACGCCGTTGAAATCCCCTTTAGCCGTGGTGGGATTGTTATCTCCGAACGACGACACTTTGGAAAGACAGCAGTCGATGAAGAAAAGACAAACGGTCTCTGCGTTTCGGAGAGAGTTGAGTAAGAACGTGGAGAAGCAGTTGGAGAATATCGACGTCGCGAATTTATCCTCCTCCTCCTCAGACGAGGAAGAAGACGACGGCGAAGAAAACGCCGACGGCCACGAAAACGTGGAAAAAGCAGGCGGACGAGAAAAGCAACGACAAAAGAAAAAAGCCGCGGCAACGACGAACAAACCAAAGTTGACGCAAGATGCGGTCATGAATTTGTACGCCAACTGTATCAAATTGGCCTCGGAGAACAAAATCAACGCGAAGAACACGTGGTCGTTGGCGTTGATCGATCACATTTCCGATATCGTCAAGAATGAGAAAGACGAGGATGATAACACAAACTTTCAAAAAGCGTCGTGTACTTTAGAGGCTGGGGTAAAGATTTATGCCTCGAGAGTTGATTCGTTTCACTCGGAGACGTTTCGTATGCTCGGCGGGATATCAAACGCCTCCGGGAATAACGGTGAAGACGAAGAGAACATGGATGATCCGAGACGAGGTTCTGGTGATGGTGCGGAAGAATTTGACGAGAATGGGAATCCGATTCCGAAGCAAAAGAAACAATCCACGCGATCGTCGAACGTGGTCACGTTGGAAAATCCGGAAAATCACACGATGAAAGTCATGGACGACGTCGTGCACGTGGATCCTTTGTTCAAGAAGACCTCGTCTATGTTTGACGAAGGTGGAGCGAGTGGTTTGTTGTTGAACAACTTGGCCGTGCACAAAGGGTGCAATATTTGCTTTGATTCCGAGGAAGTTCCGGATTACACGCGAGGCGACGATTTGGAAGGCGGGGCCGGGACGTTCGATTTGTCGCAGATGTCCAGAGAGATTGCCAATGCGTTTGCTGTTGGACAAACGCGAACAAGGATCACGCCGTCGATTGATATCGTGCATGAAATGCTTGCCGAAGTGACTGGTGTTCCGTACAACAAGCCTGGAAGTGAGAATATGGGTGGCGGGGCGACGACTTCCTCGAATGCGACTGCCGCGGAAGGTGGTGATGACTTCTTTGGCGGAGCGTCCGACCAAGGCGCGATCACGTTCGCGGAATACGACGAGGACGACGAAGATAACGTTCCCAGTGGTGGTGATGGAGACGACGTTTTCAACGTCAACGTCGAAGAGGAAGATTGGGGACTCGGCGACGGAGCCGGCGGGTTTGGCGACAACGACGACGAGAACGATTGGGGACGTCTCGGTAACGATGAAGAAGACGATTACGAGAACAACCTCACCGCAGATACCGGGTCTTTGGATTGGGTCGCGAACGTGGCTATTGGTGGGAAGCACGCGTGGGCGGGCCCGTCGCATTGGCATTTCAAGAAGACGAGCGCGGCGTCAACCTCTCAAGTCACAAAATACGACGAAAATGGTGAACCGATCAAAGCTTCCGCTGCTGGTGATAAAGAGAAGAAGAAAAGAGGAGAAAGAGACTTGACGTACGATTTCGAAAACTTACCGGAGTTGGACGATAAGCGTTTCGATATGGCGGAAGACCCGAATGATTTACTTTTGAAATCTGAATTGACAACGAGCGATACGTTGTTACCTCCAGATTTGGGCTACGAGGCTGAAGATTTGATCAAGTTGTTCTTGAAACCGCAATTTGTGAACACGGTGATGGCACCAAAACGAGCTGCCGTGCGTTCGGAGATTAACTTCCACGACAACGACAACAATCTTTTCATTCCGAACAACGACGACGGGTTCGACGGTGGCGACTTTGGCGGCGGTTTTGACGACGACGACATTCAAAGAGATGAGGATGGAAATGAACTCGTCGGCGCTGCTGGTGGATGGAACGACGACGGTGATAATGGTTTGGTTGATGCGCCTCGAAAGGTTGAGAAAATAGAAGTGAACTACGCGAGAACGACGAAAGTTGTCGACATCCGCGCGTTGAAGCAAACAATCTGGAAAGACTTAGAGGAAGAAAACGCAACGGTGGAGCAGAAGCATTCATTTCACGAAATCTTGAGCCAATTTCCAGAAGAGAACCCGGCCGGACGACTGGAAGATATTTCGGTACACATGGCGTTTATTTGCGCGTTGCATTTGGCGAACGAGCACGGGTTGGTCATCAAGAGCGTACCAGAAATGAACGATTTGGTGATTTCAAACGTACCAACGGAGGCGTAAAGAGAAGAATACTTAATTTATGTGTGCGTGTTTATGTGTGAGTGTGTGTTCGTGTGAGCAGGTATACTGCCGTTGTAATTCTACGTAAAGATTATATTTGATTATTATAATTTCAAGGTTGTTGTTTGCAATGCAACACTAGTTTCGCTTAGATCTAATTTCGTTATTACTTTTTTACGCCACGCCAGCTTCTTTCTTTGCTTTCTCTTCATCCTCCCACTCCTTGGAAGCGTGATTCTGAAGCGCTCTGACGATGTCTCCTTTCGCACACGCGGCTTCGTTAAACTTGGCCACGGAGCTTTGCGTGTCTTTCTTCCAGCTCTTATCGTTTCGGAGGAACTTGACGCTCGATCGCTCGTACAAAACGTTGCCCCAGAGAACTAAAATCTGAGCCTTGACGCCGCTGGTTTCCTCGGACCCTTCGACTAAAACAACGTCTCGCTGTTCCGGACTGAGCATCTTCATGGATTCGTCAAACTTTTGAAGAGCCAAATCGAACATCTTGTCCGCTTCTTTCTCCAACTTTTGCTTTTCCTTTTTGTCAGATTCCAATTTGGCAAGGTTCGAATGAATCTTCGCTCTCTCAAAGGCTTGCTGACCCCACGCGATGGACGCTTCAAAAAAGTCACCCTTAATGTTGAGCGCTTTTTGGAACAAAGCGATTGCTTTGTTAAACTCTGCGTCGAGTTCCGGCAAGTCTTGCTTAATGTTGGCGTATTCGTCTTCCACGTTTTCGTTTTCTTCGTTTTTGGTTTCTCCATCTCTCTCCGCTTTCTTCTTCAAAGCCGCGACGTCGATGATTTTACGAGCCGCGCAGACGTGCACGTTACCCCAGTTAAACATAGCTGCCGTCGCTGCCTCTTGAAACTTGTCCGCGGCGGCACCCAACAACGTCTTTGCCTCGGGCGAACCAACCGCCTTCTCCAACGTTTCGCAGCACTTTTCCAAGCCAATCTCTCTCAAGTCTAACGGTCCTTTCGGGGGCGCAGCTTCGCCCAATGTCTTCCTGAACAATGCCGCGAACGACAACAACCACTCGTCGATTTCAATGACATCCTCGGCTGGTTCATCTTCGGTCGCCAACTCTTCCGGTTGTACGTTCTCCTTGGTCTCGGACACCGTTCCCTCCGAGTCGTGAACGCGAAGCTCAATTACTGGAAGTTCCTGGTTTGCTCCGTCCTTAACTTTGGCTTCTTGGGCTTTCTTATACTCTGGCTCGTTCGCAAACGTCTGCAACGCAAATCTCAAGTCCGCTCTAGAGGTCAAGGTCATCATTTCGTCTTCTAAATCCAACCATTTCAAGATGATATTCTTATTCTCTTCCAAGCTGAACGACTTCTTTGCATGGTTCACCAAGTCAACGTACGTCACGGTAACCGGTACTTTCACTTCCGCGGAATCCTTGCCTTCTCTCATGAATCTAATCGTCAAGTCTGGGATCTGCTGCTGCGCTTGCGCTTGCAACGCTCTTTGTCTTTGCTGCTGCGCCTGCGCTGCTGCGATTTGCTCGCGAGTGTACTGCTGCGGTCGCTTTTCCAAGCTCGATCCGCCCAATCCACTCACTGCCGTCTTTTTCTTCGCCGCCGCTTTTGCTTTGCCGCGAACTTTGTCCAGCATGGTCTTGACCGACTCGTCCGTATCGTCTTGCTTCCACGCAACTTCCAAATCGTGTTGCGCCTCTTTGAACTGACCCAACTGTTCATACGCCGTAGCTCTGCGCTTCAACGCAACCTTCCCATTCGGAATATCCTGCAAAGCAGCCGTGCAGCACTCGATGGCTTCCCGAAAGCGCTTCTCACGGATAAAGCACGCAGCTTGAGAGGTCAAGAGGGCAGATCTTTCCGGACTCCCTGCTAACGCTAAACTCAAAGCTCTCCCGTACGCGCGAATGGCGTTCATGTGGTCTTGCTTCATGAAAAGTTGATCGCCTTCTTTCTTCAACGACGCGCACTTTTTGTGGAAGCCAGCTAATTCTTGCTTGTTGTTGTTTTGCGTGACGGCCATCGTGATTGTTTTTGCTTTTGTATATTCTTGTTCCAGAGCTTGTTTGTTCTAAAACGTTTATTAGATATTTTTTATTTCTTCGAGTTCGTGTCGTTCAATCTCGCCAGTGCTTCCTTAGCTTCTTCTAACGATGCGATGACGGTTTCGAGTTCTGATTTATCAAGTTCGAGTACTTGAGACTTCTCCTGTTCGTTGTTTGTCTGTGTGGTGGTGCGAAAGTGCAGTTGTACTATCGGCGTGTTGATGCGCTGAACCTTATCACTCGAGAGCACTTGATGAATCTGGTTTTGGTCATACGGATAAAGAGGAAGAGAAAAGGAGGTTGAAAATGGTCAGTTTCAATCGTATAAATACAACCCGTTCGCTGACGATATATTACTATCTTGAATTCGGGCCGTGGGCCGATGCGGTGAGGTCAAGCGATCCTCGTCACAAAACTTCCGGAACGCATCGTTCACCATACGATGAATTGGTGACGGCGGCACGAGAGAAGGAAGATTCCAAGAAAAATTTACGCTCTCAATCACGCGCGAGAGAGACGAACGCGAGGAGCGCATTTCAAAACTTTCTCCAGAGTTACGCTCGCGAGATATATATCTTCCTAATTCTCGAGTTTGATTCCAATTATCGTCTTCGCTCTTTCCTTTTTTGCCCGTAACGACTTCACTTCCGAATTTACAATAAGTACGGTAAAAGAAATACAGGTTTTCTACAGTCCTCCGAGAAAGAGGATGACGAAAAATGCGCGCGCGCAGGTGCGCGACGCGACGGATATCATCGCTCCAACGCATCGAATTCGAATTGAGAAAATATGTTTACCTTCCAATCTATGTCCGAGAATTTCTCGTCTGACATGCACTGAGATGATATCCCCGCGTGGTTGTTTTACCAAAGTGAGGACGATGACGCTTATAAAATGTTTCTTTCTCTGCTTTTTTTGGTCCGACTTCCTGAGCCCATACTCTTGTTGCTTGTGCGAAAGAAAGGAACGAGCGAAAAACAGAAGAGACTAAACTAAAACTATGACGAGCAGCGACTCTTTCCTCGTCTACTTTTTGCGTCTATCGTGCGTTCTATTCTATATTATTTTACATTCTGTTACTAATTTAATCTATTTTAATCGTCTCAACAATTCCTGCCACTCTCTGCTGCTATTCTTCCTCGGCGCTTCGGCGAACCAACTGCTTTTTAAGGCCTCCGTAGACGAGAGTCGCCGCTCCGGATCAAAAACTAATAAGCCGTTCAAAAGATCAAAGCCAGCGTCGGAGATTCCAGGACCAATTTCAATTTCGTCTTCACGTTCGCGATATTTCGGAAAGCGCTGGCGCAAGGAGTTGTGCGGGTGGACGGCGAAGTTCACTTTGGTGGCGTGCGGCAAGGATTTGAATTTTGGCCATATCTGTTCGTTCGGCGTGCCGAGCATGCGAAAGTGCTTATCGATTTGATCGATTTCAGTTCGCCCGGGGAATAACGGTTTCCCTTGTAATAATTCAGCGATTATGCACCCCAAGCTCCAATTATCGACCGCGTAGGAATACTTCTTTTCGCCTAAAAGTAACTCGGGCGGTCGATACCAGAGCGTACACACTAACGGTGTGTAATTGTTCAAAGGCGACCCGTATTCTCGGGCTAAACCGAAATCGCAAATCTTCAACTCGCCTAAATCGTTAAACAACACGTTCGTTGTCTTCAAATCTCTGTGCAAGACCCAGTTTTCGTGTAAATAGCTCACGCCTGATAACAGTTGCCAGGCTAAACATTTGCACTCGGGGAGCGTAAATCCCCGATTCATGTCATCCATCATGCGATTCAAGTCCCGTCCGCAATATTCCATGACCATGAAAACTTGATCAATCGATCGACCAACAACAACTTCACTCACGTACACGATGTTCTTGTGTTGTAACTGCAACAAAGTGTTAATTTCTCTCAAAGCGGTTACCGGGAAGCCTTCTTTTTCCTTGTCCATTTTTACTTTTTTCAACGCGGCGATTTCTCCCGTTTCCTTATCTCTGGCTTTGAAAACGACCCCGTACGTACCTTCATCGATGTGTCCAAGCTTTTGGAAACATTCGACCGACCTGCACGCTTTTTTATGGTCGTGAGGTTTCGGCAGAAGAGGCACGTATTCCATTTTTCTGCCATCTTCTTCGTCTTCTTCCGATTCAGAAAATTCATTCGTGTTGATATTCTTATTATTCGCCACGGCGCCGTCCAGTAACGCTCTTCGTTCTTCAACCATACCTCTGTTTGCGTTTACAATTTGTTCTCGCACCGATGCCGGTGGCAACGTAGGACCGGCTTCTTTTCTGTCGTCGTATTCAACTTCTCCTCCCATCGGAGGGGTATCCATCGTTTTATGACCATCTTCCAGATCCTCCATTTCCGGCGTCGCATCTATTCTAGCTTGTTGTCTTCTTCCGATTTCCGCGTGTTTTCTACCATGCATATTCTTATCATTATCGTCGTCTTCGTCAGAATCATCGCTCGGGGGCGTCAATAACTTCGCCACGTCAACCGCCTCTCGCTTGGTCCTTTTTCGTTTCGCGTCGTCTTCGCGAACGCTCCCGTCCTCTCCTCCTTCTCCATCTTCTTGCATTTGCTGCGCCGTAAAGTTCGCAAACTCTGCTTGTTCGTTCATCATTTTCTCCAAATACGATTCTTTCTGCTTGTTGTTTTTAGTATTATTATCATTCGCCATGGTCGTCGTCGTCGGTTCTTCTTCTTCTTCTTCTTTTTCCTCGTCCGAGGATTCATCATCGTCTCCCCACCGTCCTTTCTTCTTCTCTGTTGTCGTCTCCCTTGGCGGTGGCATGGTCGGACCAGCTTCTGCTTCATCCAAATCGAACTCCTCTTCTTCTTCTTTTTCTGATACTCTCGTCGGTGGTGGTCCCATCATCGGTCCGCACATATCTCCTTCCAAATCTTCTTCGTCTTTCATCTTCTTCTCTTTCTTCAATTTCGCCGCCGCTTCTCGAGCTTTCTTCAGGACAGCTGCCGACGGCGGTGCCATGTTTCGAGAGAGAAAAGAAGGGAGAGAAAAGAAGAGCGCAGAAAGTGATTGAGTTCTCTTTTCTCTCTCTGTTTTTTCTCTGTCTGACTCGATGTAGTATGTGTAATACTATACTATACTTTGCAAAGGAAGGAAAAGTGAAAGTGAAGACATTCGTCTCTCGCGAGGAATTTTCGAATCGAATCGTCGTCAGAAGAAGAAAGAAGCACGCTTCACTTCCAGTTGGCGAATGGATAAAAATCTTCTTCCAATTCGGCGATATGAAAACGAAATCGTCCGCGCGGTAAAGGAGAATCCAGTGGTGGTTATTTTAGGAGAAACCGGGTCCGGGAAGACGACACAAATCGCGCAGATAGTGTACGAACACATCGACGAGATTTTATCAACAGAACAACAACAACAGAAACGAGACGAAGACGAAGACGACGAGGAAAATGGAAACGAGAATTGGAGGAATGAAAGATGGAAAAGAGAAGAAGGACAAAGAAGAAGAAGAAGATTAAAAAGAAGATTATCGGGTATCGCCGTCACGCAGCCGAGACGAGTGGCGGCGATTTCAGTCGCCAGACGCGTGCACGAGGAGATGTGCGAGAAAAACGAGAGAAAGAACAAAAAGAAGAATAACGAGAATCCGAAGAAGAACGAAGAAGAGGAAAGTAGAAAGAACACGAAGAAAAGGTTTGGCCAAGGCGTGGTTGGATATTCCGTCCGATTTGACGATAACACGTCCAAGAATACCAAGATTAAATACTTAACGGACGGGATGCTGCTGAGAGAAGTGTTGTCGGATCCGGAGTTGCAAAGATACGGCGTCGTAGTCCTGGACGAAGCGCACGAGAGGTCCGTAAACACGGACGTGTTGTTTGGGATATTGAAGAAGTTAACATCGAATAATAGTAATAATAATAACAAGAATGGTTTGAAAGTAGTAGTAACGAGCGCGACGCTAGATTCGGAGAAATTTAGCGCTTATTTTAACAACTGTCCAGTGTTCAACGTTCCCGGGAGAGCGTTTCCGGTGAAAATTTCGCACGCTTTGGAAAGACCCCCGACGGTTTCGAATAACGGGAAGAGTAGCATTGCTTATTTCGATGCCGCCATCGATACGGTCTTACAAATACACGAATCTGCGAAAATTCCCGGAGATATTTTGTGTTTCTTGACGGGTAAGAGTGAAATCGACCGAGCGTGTAAGATTCTCGACGAACGTGTCAAGGAGATGGATTCGGAAAGTATGCGAGGTAAATTGGCTCAAATTATACCTTTGTATGCCGCGCTGACGCCGGAAATGCAAGCGAGAGTCTTTTCGAAAAAACCAGAAAGTTTAGAATCTACGTGCAGAAGAATAGTAATCGCCACAAACATAGCCGAAACGTCGTTGACGGTACCTGGAATCGTCTACGTCGTCGATCCCGGGGTGGTCAAATTGAAGCGATACGACGCGGCGACTGGCATCGAAACTTTAGACGTCGAGCAAATCTCTAAAGTTCAGGCAACGCAGAGAGCCGGAAGAGCTGGACGAACGCAAGCCGGGAAGTGCTATCGTTTATACACGAAAGAAAATTTCCAGCTCGATTTCGCTGACGCCACCGAACCGGAAATCCAAAGAACGTCTCTCGTGAACGTCGTTTTATACTTGAAATCCTTAGAGTTGGAGGATATGGACGTTTTACGGTTTGATTTCCTCGATCGCCCTAAAGAATCCGCGTTGAAAGACGCCTTGAAACAGTTATACGTGTTGGATGCGATTGATGAGAACGGAAAAATTACAAAGATTGGTAAAGAAATGTCCCCTTTACCTTTGGAACCAAACTTAGCGCGGGCGATGCTCGAGGCGAAGAAATTGGGGTGCGTCGAAGAGTGCGCGACGATAGCGGCTATGTTATCGGTAGACAGATTGGAAGTTGCGGATTCCTCTTCGCATAGTAAGAGCAGAGAATACCGAGGGAACCCTTTACAGAAGATTGTCTCCGAGGATGCTTTCGCGCTCGGAGATCACATCGTGTTTCTAAGAACGTTCGAGCGTTGGCAGAGAGAACGGTATCGCAGAGATTTTGCGAGAGAGTATTCGTTATCTGAACGGGGCTTGGAGTTTGCAAAAGACGTGAGAAGACAGTTACTAGACTCCCTGCGGTCTCTGGAGGACGATAATGACGTCGGGTTGTCCAAGAGATCTCGAGGAAAAGAAGAAAAAAGAGAAGAAGAAGAAGAAGAACAACAACGGCATAGCAAAAATAAAAGCGAGCGTTCGAGAACGAAGAATGTCCGGAAAGCGCTTGCCAAAGGATTCATCTCTAAAATAGCAAGAAGAGGTACCGCAAGTAATTGCTTCAAAACGTTCGCGTTCGAAACGAAAACGTTGACGGAGGTGCATCCGTCTTGTGCGCGAGCGTTGGCGGACGAAGACGGATTGTTGCCAGATTGGATTGTCTATCACGAGATGGTCATGACATCTCGTCCATTTCTGAGACACGTGTGCAAAGTGGAATACGAATGGATTGAAGACGCATTGCCGAGGTTGGAAAGTCCAATCGACGTGAAGAAGCTCAGCGGTGGATTTTATGAAAACGAGAGAGATTTCTCGTCTGGTGGCGGTCCTGAAAATGGGGATACAGCCGCGAATGCGACGAACGCGCAGGAGGACAAGACGCAACAGAAAGTCAAGCAAGAGGAGAAAGCGAACGAAGCGAGAGCGCGCTTTTTAGCTCGGAAGAAAATGAAAGCAGGAGCGAAGTAGTAGTAGTAGCAGTAGATATAGATAGTTTTGTGTTGTAAATGAGAGCGTTCACTTTGTGCATCTTCATGCAAGAATATAATACATACGGGTACTTTCGTTTCCTTCAATCTCTCTCTCTCTCTCTCTTCTTCACTCCTCTCGCAAGCCTTACTTACCGGCGGCTAACATTACTGATTTAATCGTCGAGTACACCTTCACCCACGCGTTCGTTTGCGCCTCGGACAAACCGTTCAACGCAGACCCGATAACATTAACTACGGCTTGCCCGACAACGTCGTAGTGCGCCCCGACGATATTCTTTTTGTTGTGAAATTGGCCAAGTTCTTCCAAAATCGGGACTAACTTCGATACGTCGTCCAGTAAGTGTACGGCGGCATCGACGGCGCCAACCACTGCTTTCCCGTGAGCTTTCAACATCGGCGATTCGTACACATCCTCCACGTCTTTAAACGAAAACAATGCCAACGCTCCCGGCGCCAACGAGAAAATCTCTCTGAAGAGTAAAACGCCGACCGCAGTTTTCTTCGCGTCCAAATCTTCAGAGGACAGTTTATTCGGACCGGACATTGGGAAAATTTGTTGCCACGTGCTTTGCACGTAATCGATCTCTTCCCGTGACGCGGCGGCTTGTTTCCCCGGTTGCTCCGAGGCGAGTTTTTCTGCTTTTCTTTTTTTTTTCTCATCGTCATCGTCAGCACTCGTCGTCCCCGCGGGCGCTTTGTCTGAAGACGACGGCTGTTCTTTCTTCGTCTTAAACTTGGAAAAGAATCCCATGATGACGATGAGTAATGATGATTCTCTCGTAACTCCTTCAAGCTGCTTTAAACGCGCGTTGTTGTTGGGATTGATGAGAGAGAGATTAAAAAATTCTGTTGAAAAATGTGAATTGAATTTCTGACGTAAAATTGAAGAAAATCTCTCCTCTTTTTTGATTTGAAATCTCTCTCTCTCTCTCTCTTTTTGTCCATATAATCCCCCCTTTTTCCTTTTTTTTTGGGTGCGTGAGTCAGACATAATTCACAAAATCTCTTCTCGTTATTTATTTTTCTCCTTCTTCCCCGCGCTGCTTCATTGCTCGCTGCTCTTACTGCTGCTGAATACACTCGCTAAAAAGTCGCTCGCGTTTATTTATATATTTATATATATTTATAAATATAATAGTACTTTTGTAAACGACGACAAAACTTTTTCCTTCTTCTTCTTGCTCTCTGTCTCTTTTAATCGAAAGAGAAGAGAGAGGAGCCATCAATCAATCAATCAAATCAGAAAGGTCGGGTGGTTGTTATCCGTAAAAAAAATATCAAAATCAAAATCACCTACACATCTCAACAAACAAGACATAAACAAATATGTGTCGACGAATAACGTGTGAAACCTGCTCGAAACCGTCTTGGATCGGGTGCGGGTTACACGTGGAATCGGAAGAAGTTTTAGGTTTGGTCCCTCTTTTGGAACGATGTCAGTGCAAGAGAAATAATTTCTCTACGAGAGACTCGGTGTTTGGTGGGGGGCAATGCAGCGACTCAGGTCGAGCGAAATTGCCAAACGTGTTGATGAAAGTAAAAGAGAAAAGAAGAAGGAGAGGAAAAAGAGGCACAACAACAACAACAACAAAGAAATCCTCGAATAGCAAAGAAGCGAACGACGATGATGAGAACTCCGTGAGCAACGACGAGAGATTATCGGAATCGGAAAGCATAAATACGGAAGATGAAGCGTCGACGTCTGGGGATACCGAAACGACTTCGAAGGTGAAACATGAGTTCCTGACTTTCAAAACGATCGATTTGGAAAAGTCAAAGTTAGATCATTCGAAGAGTAGCAAGAAATGGAAGGAGCGTTTGAAGAAAGCCGGCTACGGATCGAGTAACAAGATTCGGAAACTTATTTTAAGGCAATTTACGTTAGCCGCGTTTGCCTTACTGGTGGCCTTCGTATTGAAAGAAATAGAAAACAACGAAAGAGAAGAAGAGGAGGAGTTATCTGCCACAGATGTGGTGTATTTCGTAGGGACGGTGATGACAACGATCGGGTACGGGAACATTACGCCGATTACAGATGGAGGCAAACTCTTAGTCACGTTTACGTGCTTACCGTTGATTGCCAAATTTGCCTATACTTTGACAGCGTTGACTGACCCGTTGCTGCAAGTGGCGAGAATTGTCAGTTCTTACGCTCTGAGAGTGTTGAAAATTAAGGAACCGTTGGATTTAGAGGTGAACGTGCCACAGATGATGAAAACTTTAGCGATTCAAACCACCGCGAGTTACGGAACGATAAATTTATCGGTAAGTATTCCAGTAAAGGATTTGCCGACATTTTTCAATACCCTCAGTTCGGGTTGGGAAAACGTACCCACCAGGGACGTGAATAAATACATAGACGAACTCGCCGGCGAGGGTTACGCGGAGAGTTTCGGGGTGAGCATATCTGTGAGTGAAATTGTCACGCTTTTGAACCTCATCAAAGCCAAAAACGATGTTAGAAGCGAAAGATTGAACATGCTCGCGTCTGCTTTCATATCCTCTGTCGTTTTTTGGCTCGGGTTCGCCTACTTCACCTCTGTCAAAAACGACGGGTGGTCGCGGATTGACTCGTTTTACTTTTCCACCATCTCCTTGTCAACGGTTGGATTCGGCGATTTTGCACCCGAAAACACGCGCCAAATCGCTTTTTGGTACGTCTGGGTTACCTTAGGCTGCGGTATTTTCGGTAGCATGATTGGTTCCTTCTCAAACATCCTCGGCGCGAAACAAGACGAACAACTCGCCAAGAAACAGTTATCGAAGACCTTTCGTAGAAAAGACATCGTGCGCAAAACGAGAATATCCTTGGACGAAATGAGCGTGGGGCGTGCAACAAACGCAGATTTAAAAGCGGAGAAGAAGGAGAGATTCGAAGCGTTCACGGACATGATTAGCGGTTTGTAATATTATTTGCCTTTTCTGATTCCCACTCCTCTGTCAGTCTGTCTGTTTTGGGAGAGAAGAGAAGAGAAAAACTTCCTCCTCCAAGTTTTTAGGTTTTATCCCTTTTGCTTAGTCATCAGGACTTAAAAACGCTTTGTTTTTTTTTCGAGTCAAACATGCGCAATGTAAGCGCGACAAAAAAAGAATATCTATCAACCTCGACCACGAACGCGCGATATATTGACACACACACACACACACATATATATTTGAGACATGAGCGAGTACGACCAATCGTGTTATAACCCATCGCTGGATCGGGTTTCGGACGGCGCGCAGCATTCGAAAGCGTGGGAGGAATACAAGACGTACGGGACAGCCGGGAGAAACGAGGACGAGATCGAGGAGAAGAATTCCTCAGATCGTCGGTTTGCGGAAGAAGAAGAAGAGGAGGAAGAGGGTCGAACGAATAAGAATAAGATGATAATACCGAAAGAACAACTCATCAAACAGAAATCGTACGGTAAAATCGGTAAAACCGTATGGGATAAGAAAGCGCACGGCGGGAAGTATTACATCTCCACCGGAGAGAAAAAGAAAGGCTACGACGCTTTAGAGCAAACGCCGGACGGTACGATTATTAAGCGAGAACCCGGGTACGAGAAACCACAAAGCGGGCACACGACAAATTTCGTGGGAAATCACATGACGCAAGGCGCGATAGATTTAGTCCAGCACGAATTGACAAGAGTCGATCCAAAGATGAAGGAAGAGCGGATGCGCCGGTTGGAAGAGGCGAAAGGTATCAAACGAGAACCGCCAAAGTTGTTGAAAGTTGAAAAGAATAAGAAAAAAGTTTTGATGATTGGAGATAGAGAAAAGGGTGACACTGATGACGGCGAGGAAGAAGAGGAAGGCCGCTCCCCCGAAAATCGCGTCATTAACATCGATCGGTACACGTGGGAAGATAGAGATGGCGAAATCATCGTGCGCTTGCAACACGACGAGAAATTGATGGATCTGAAATCCGCGCAGTTGGAAATACAAAACGAACGAAGTTTTACCGTTTCGATTAAATCGAAAGAGGAAAGAGATAAAGTCTATGTGCTCTCGGTTCCGTGCTTGTTTGATGCAATCGTGAGGGAGAAAAGCTGCATGCTTACGACGGCAAAGTCCCTTCGCGTCACGCTCGTGAAAACAGAAGTAGGCAAAGCGTGGAAGCGTTTGTCATCGTCAGAATCTTCCGAGAACTCTATGTTACGCCTGAATAACGCTCCAGATGGCAAAGTAAAAGAGAAAGGAATTGTTATCATTAACAACAACAACAGCAACAATATAAATTTGCGCGATTTACGCGCGGAAGTAATTAAATTCCGCGACGGAAACTTAGCGCCAAAATTCACTCCTTCAAAGACGCCGGAGGAGATTGAAAACGAGCTTGACGCTCAAATCAACGACGTGTCGACTCCGATGGAGTTTGCGTCTCTCAAAGAAGCGATGCAATCGTGCGATCATTTTGAATCCTCTGGTGATCACGCAAACGCGATTAAATCGTTCTCATCGGCACTATTTTTTCTTCGCTTCTTCACTTCTTCTTCTTCGCCGCCAGCTTCGGAGGACGGCAGTGAAGACACCACGACGTTAGAAGAAGGTGGTAAATCGACGTCGACGACAACAATGGAAGTGAAAATCATGGATTGTTTACGACGACGCGCGAAAGCAAACGTTTTGCTCGGTAAAACCAGAAATGCGACGAAAGATTACGCCGAAGCCATTCAAGAAGGTAAAAAGCTACTCTCTTCGTTATCATCGTCATCGAATGCGACATCCTCTGCGATCAACGACAAAGATGCAGACGCGACGAAAAAAATACTCTCCGACTTATACTTCGAACGGGGCAACGCCTACGAGCAGGTTGAAAAATACGCCGAGGCCGTGGACGATTACAAAAGAGCGTTGAAAACTGGCGGAAACGATACGAAAGTTTCCATGGCGTTGACTCGCGCGTCTAAGTTACACTTTCAAAGAGACATCGAACGCAAAGAAATCGAAAAGAAGAGACCGAAAAACGACAACGAAAACTCGTTACCGTCTTTACCTCGCCCGGGAATGAAACAATTTGAGAACAGAGGGAAGGCTGGCGCGTGCTTTTAATGATTGCTTCTGTAAATGTACTACTTTTTTTTATCGTGATCAATACTATCAATACTAATTTAATACATATTTTTCTCAACGCTTCTTCAGATGTAAATGAATCGATGCGCCTGATTTGATGTTGTAATATGCCAACGAGTTTGCATCTTTCAAGAACCCCATCTTCTTGACTTCCAATTTCATTTTCCCTTGCGCTAAGTTCCCTAGCAAAGGTTTCAACTCTTGCTTGATTTTCAACACCGTTTCTTTACCGCTTTCGAATTCCAGATCAATCGTTTGGCCGTTCAAATTTTTGTCCTTCGCTTCGTCAGGGCATAAGATTTTGAGTTTAATCGTACCTGGATTCGCATCGAGCCAATTATCCTCGTCTTCCAACTCCATCTCTCCGATCCGTAATTTTTGTTTCACCGGTTCTGCATCTAAATCATCGCCTCCATCTTCCCGACCTCGTTTTTGTCCAACTCCCGCATTCGTCGCGATAGTCGCCGGTGGTGGCGGCGGCGGCGGCATCGGCTGCTGCGCCATCATCGGCGGTGGTTGAATCATAGTGGGAATGACAGGTGCCGCCGGTTGCGGCGTAGGAGCTGCTATTGACGCAAGCGCAGGCGGTTGTTGTTGTTGTTGTTGCTGATGCTTCTTCATTTGTTCGTTCAAGGCGGTCGAGACGTCTTTATCGTTCCCGCTGGCGAAAATGTCTGGTCTCGATTTCGCTAAACTTAAAATGTTCTTCGCGAACTGGTCGTCGTCGACTTTGTTGCTTCCTTGTAATTTTTTCAACATCGCGTCTTTTTGTTCCTTCCACTTTGGGTCGATCAAAGAGATACGCATGTGCTCGGCCATTTCGTCCACCGGAACCAGTTCGCCGGTGATTGGCGAGACCGCAAACTTGGTCGCTTTATCGCCCTTGGAAGCTGCCGCTCTTTCTTCTGGTTTCTTATAGTTTCGAACAATTTTCATACCAGGTTCGGGTAAGTTCTCATTAATACCCGATGCATGCTTCTCATCAGACGCATTTGGCGCTAACGGTCTCGACGCTGCTTTCACTCTCTTCTCCGCCTCTTGCGCTTGTCGCACGATTTGTCGCTCTTCGTCGTCCATGGTTGCTACTGCAGAGGCCCCTCTTGTTCCTCCTACGTCTATTTCTTCTTCTACTAAAGTCGTCGATTTCGTTGTCGGCTGCGTTTCAACCTTCGACGCATCCTCCAACGCTTGTCTCTTCAAGTACCCAACAATTTCTCTCATCGGGATTGGCTCTGGTAACGTTTCGTCTTCGCCATCGTCGAAATCGATTGTCTCCACCACCACGAAATCGTGCCAATCGATCGCCTCCATCGCTTCTCGTTCCATGCGTTTTTTCTCCTCGATATCTTTTCTATTCTTCGTTTGCGTGGCGTCCCATTCGGACCTTTTTAACGATCGTTCTAACGCCTTCTTATAATCCTCCTCCACGTCTAAAATCTCCTCCATCTCTTGCTTATTCTCCGGCATTAAAACCTCCGAGTACGAATCCGCTAAACTGGTGAAATACGTAAACAAAGGATGTGCCGGTTTCAAAAACGCAAACTCTGGGTTTTGATATTCCCTAGAAGCTAACCCGGAGAGAAACTTTGCGCCGTTTCTCGCCACAAACTGCGCGGAGAGTTTAATCACCTCAATCTCGCTCCTCTTCAAGCCTTGCGGCGGCTGCGTCCCGACGGAATGTTTGAACTCTCTCGGACGTTCTAAAACTTCCGGTTTCGATGATGACAACCCGGTAGTCGTACTTTTAGCCATAAACTTGCTCTGACTTTGCACTTGCTCCGCGACTTCCATCCCTTTCTTGTTCTGATCCTCGATCGTCTTTCCTTCCAATTCCAGTTTATTCGATTCGATCTTCCCTCGATAGTAGGAGTAAAACGGTGAATTCTCTCTTAAAAACGAAAACTTTTGATTGTTCTTCTCCGAGGATAAGATTCTTGTTTCAAACTCTGGGCCATTTTTCGCGACAAACTGCGCGGTTTTATCCACGATCGCTCTCACGTCCGGCGGAGGGATGATCACCCCGACCGAGTGCGTTTGCGTGTTTAACGTGTTTAACGACACCGGTTTCAAGCCGTCTTCTTTGGAAATTTTTATGGAATTGTTCTGCAAACGTTCGTCGATGACGGCGACTTCATTCATGTCGTTGTCGTTCGTTCCACCCATGACGACGACGACGACGATAATGTATTCGCGACGACGAGCTCCTTCTCCTTCTTTTTCTTTGGGTAATGCGTAAAATGCGCGCGATGAAGAAGAGAGATTCTTGATTTATTCTGTGGGTAATGGTTTTGTGTCAAAAGGCGGAATCGCAGAAGACCAAAAAAGGCTCAAAAATAATTACCTGTTTGGCGTAAAAGAGTATTTCTACTTTCAGATTGTATATTATACACGCTTCTATATGTGTTTCTCTCTCTCTCTCTAGCTGTACTGCTATGTATATATTATAAGACCATCTTTAACAAGACGTCGCGTTCGGACCAATATTGCGTGGCGAGGCGGAATTTGACTCGCACTGTTTCTTCTTCTTCTTCCTCTTTGTCGTCGCGGTTTTTAAGCACCTCGAGTTTAGTCTCGAGCGAAACCAACGAACTCATCGATAGAGGCGTTTGCTTCGCGTCAAAGATGACGTGATATCGGTGGTACTTTTTACACGGCGATTGTTCGAGTTTAGAGACGATGCCGAAGAGTTCTTCTTCTTCTTCTTCATCCTGTTTCGCGTTGACCATACGAACGTGTCGTCCGACTATGGTCTCGCCGCCGGGCAGTTTTAAACGCTGCGCGTCTTCGTCTTCGTACTTTACGACGCGATCGTCTTTGAGTTCGGTTTCGGAGGAGAAATACGGGTGATGCAACGCTTCGTGCGCGGTAATTCTTCTCGAAGGGTCGAGCGTTAACATTCTTCGCAACAAATCGGCCTGGAAAACGGTGATTTCGTTCGCGCGAGTTAGTTTCAAGAAGGAGACTCTTGGTAACCATTTCGGGAACATATCCTCGTGCCAACCGGGGATGCTTTTAACATCCGGCCACGACTTTTCGTTTGGTGTTCCAAGAAGTTTAAAAATGCACAAAATTTGATCCAACTGTTCGGCACCTTCGTAATACGCGAATTTGTTGAAGAGCGAGGAACCGAGGATAAATTCTGCAAAGACGCAACCACACGACCACATGTCCACGGCGTTTGTGTACTGTTTCGGAAGCACTGGTTTCTTTTTCTTCTTTTTCTTGCTCTCTTCTTCTTCTTCTTTTTCTTCCTCTACAGTAGATTCATCTCCGTTATCTGTTCCGTCGAACGTTCCGATATCATCGTAAGCGGTTTCGTCGATGGAATCGGGATCGATTTGTTGCACAGGAGGTATGATGAGTCCTTCAGGCGCGATGTAATACGGCACGGTGCACGAACGCAAAGGAGAGCGCTTTCCTACGTCGCGAAATCCTCTCGATGCTGCCCACGAGGCAATTACGAGTTGTCCGTTGCCATTATTCTTCTGATCGTCGACTAAAAGATGTCCGCAATGCAAATTTCTATGCGCAATCCCACGCGAATGCGCAAATCGAACGCCTTCAATCAATTGCTGCGTGAGCATGCGCACTTTAGATCTTTTCAATCGAAAGGTGCCGTCGTCGTCATAGCACCACTCTTGCGGCGGTTGTTTTTTCGCGACGACTGGATCCTCGCACACTCTCGACCGCTGCGCGCGTAAACTTATCGGAAAATGCTCGTGAATCATGAGCATTTTACCGCTGAGTCGCGGAAGAATTCGCCTTCTGCCAACTGAATTCGCTTCCATCTCGTCTTCTTCTTCCGCCGCTTGCAACTCTGGCGGAAGTTCTCCTACTAACCACGGGACCTCAAACGGCATGTCTTCGTCAATCGTAACTAAACGTTCTAATCGCGCGATAGAATTCGCTCCGTTCAAGTATTCTTTCGCGCCTAAGTGGTCTTCTTCTCCCATCCTCGTCGTCGCTCGAGCGACTATTTGCGCCGATAGCGCCTTCATGTTCGCCGCTTCGCGCAATTTCCTACTTCGCAAACCTTCTTCAGGTTTTTCGAGGAATCCTACGAGTTTAACCGCTTTTAATGTCCCCGAGCACACGTCTAAACATTCCCACATGCGCTGTCGATGACTGTTCCTCACCTCCACTCTTTCTTGAACGTTAAAACTCGAGTAGTCTGAGATGATTTTCTTCTTCCTTTTTCTATTCGTCCCTCCATTCAAATCTACGACGTCTTGCTCTATGTATCGTTCTCGGTTCGATTGCATCTCTTTCAACGCGCCGTCCGAGGTTCGTTTCTTGTTCTTGTTATTCTCGTCCTCGTCTCTAAAATTTTTCGATACGTTTTCCTTCCCGTCGTCGTCAACCAGTTCCATCGTAGCATCCTCCTTTTCTTCTTCTTCTTCTTCTTCTTCTTCCTCCTCGTCGTATCCTTCCACGGCGTTGAAGCTAAACCCACCGAAAACCATCTTCTTTCTCCTACTTTTTCCGCGACGCAATTCTCGCACATTCAAGCCGAGCGTCGGGATCATCTTCAAAAATCGATACCGCATCAACGGGTTCTTTTGCATCTCAATGAAAACTTTCCTGTAATACTCCCCGGATTCTTTCACCTTCTCTTCGTCTTTCGCGGAATTCATGAATATATCTCGTCTCGCTTTCGCTCGTAAATCGTCTAAACTCTCGATGTTGGCGAGTTTTTCGCACTGTCTTTTCCAGCACGTCCCGTCCGACACGGCTGCTCGATACAACTGTTTCGAAGTGAGCATGCAATTAATCACAGATAACGCCGGGAGGAGAGAGAAAATGTGCGCGATGGCGCCTTCCGGTAGATTTTGGATTGCAAATGTGTTCTTCTCGTCGTCACCATCATCATCATCATCATCATCATCACATTTCATTTTTTGAATCTTTTTCTCCTCTTCTTCTTCTTTGAGTTTTGCGTCGTCAGATACTAACGCAGCGGTATCATAAACCTCTTCCATCTCTCTCTCTCTTTCTTATGCGTGTTGCGTAAAATACTTTCTTCTTTACGAATACTAGTTCATCATCAGTGATGGATGATACACCACAAAAGACATTTTAGTGTGCAGAATATAACAGAGAGAGAGAAAGAAAGAAAGAAAAGAGAGGAGAGTTTTTGTTTCTGTTTGGGGTGTTTCTGTTGTTGTTTTTTGAAGAAGAGAAAAGGGCAGTTCTCAAAAATCATACTCATTTTTAGAGTCATACTCATTTGAAAATGAGTATGATTTATGAGAAAATTTACTTTATGCTCAAAGTTCTTCGTATCTGAAGTCACAATTACCAATTAAACGACTGTTTGAGATATGATATTTGTAAACGAAGGTCCTGCTCGATTATGGGCGCCGGAAAGCCTCTCTGTGGTGCACACGACATCGATGTTTTGGCTTGATAATTTGAGCATTTTGTAAGTTAGGGTTTCACCGTTGGTCTGGAAGAGTTTAGGGTTGTACAGAAATTCTCATAAATCATACTCATTCAAAATGAGTATGATTTCAAAATGAGTATGATTTATGAGACACCGGCTTATTTCCGTCATTTCAAAGCAAAGAACGACGCACAGAGTTACCATTAGAACATAAAACACTTCATAAAGACAATTGTAAAGTATTTCAATCATGATTGATGCGCCTTTTTCTTCTCCGGATGGTGAGCCGTCGATGGAAAAGGGAGATGAGGAGAATGCGCTCCCAAAATCAAACCGAAACCAACTACCAAGCCTCTCAACACCTAACGACCAAACCAACAGCGAAGGTGAAGAAACCGCGTTAAAAGCTCTTTGCGAGCTTGATGATAACAATGTAAACAGAAAGACAAACGAGGGCGCGAAGCAGTGTGACGATATTCCGCAGAAGAATGGTAAGACAAACGAGGGCGCGAAGCAGTGTGACGATATTCCGCAGAAGAATGGTAAGCGACCACGTGATCTGTGTGATAGTGATAGTCTACTATCGCCAGACAAAATGCGAGGGGTCAGGGACATTTTGAAAAAGGTGCATGGACATATAGATGATGAAGACGTTTGTTGTGATATCAGCGAGAAAATTGAAACATGTGACCAAATGATTGATGCACTCGAGAAGAAGAATCGCGAAGCGAGAAAATCTACGCCTGACTCGAACAAGGACCTTCCTCCCACAGAGACGAAAACGGTTGGCGATTGGGAACTAGTGGGCACTTTCGACAGGACAGAAGATGCTCAATTGAAAGCATTTGAGTATTTTGCTAGAAAGAAGTCTAGATGCCTTGGTGGGTCAACTTTGGTGGGGAAACGCTTCTTCTACACATATCGTTGTGCAGAGCATTTGGAAGACACCGTGAAATGCCCGACGCGTGCGCGGATTCGCTGGAACAAATCCACGAACTTTAAGTATGTTGTAGATGTTACGGATTCCAGTACGTTTATAGCTACATTTTTTAAAAAAGGGCAATGAAGAAGTAAGATTAATTGAAGCTGGGAAAGTGAAAGATCAAAACG
>ENA-OWPI01000357-OWPI01000357.1-marine-metagenome-genome-assembly--contig:-NODE-357-length-66029-cov-11.185362_pt1 | contig 66029 bp, 43 predicted proteins | sample MGYA00238138_ERZ651775 | MGnify/ENA primary metagenome ERZ651775 (study PRJEB26906, sample SAMN06265043) | marine metagenome | isolation source: Helgoland LTER site | place: Germany:Helgoland, sampling...
TCCTCTCTCCTACCCTTCACCACCTTAAAAACCGTCCTCGCGTTCACCGCTCTTTTCGGATGTGGATTCTTTCGTCTCATTGTTGTACTATTCTTGCGCGTTTAAAAATACGAGTAGTAGTATATTAGTTTAAATCACATGTGAGATCTTTTTTGTGCAAGAAACATAAAAATTCCGTTTTTCATTTTTGAACCGAAGTGTTTAGGGTTGCATTTTGATTTTTTTAGTCCCGCGGGAAAAGAGAGACACCCGCCCACACAAAGAACCGCTCTCTCTACGTAGTACTAAACGCGTTTCGAAGAGAAGAGATGAGGTCGTCGTGTAGGCGGCGGCAGTCTTCCGTGATCTCGAAAAGGATGACACTCGCGATGACGATGATGATAGTCGCGTTGTTTTTGAGCCCGGGTGTGTTCTCCGCGGACGCGATTAAACACCAACACTCAAAGACGAAGAGTGCCGGGGAAGCGTCGCCAACTGCGGTCGAGACGGAGGAAACGACGACTTTGAAAGAACATCTCCTGGACCCAGCGCTGAACACGGACGAAGTCCGCGACGCGGCCAACAAAGTTGGACACATCACGGATATGGACGCGTATTTAGCCGCGATTGAACACAAAATGGACGTGTTGGCGGAACATCCCGCGCATAACGTACGTTTCACATCATCGTCGGAGAGATATAAAATTGGGACCGCGGGGGGCTTTTGTGACCTCCGTGTTGGCGTTTTTTCTCTCCTCCTCTTTCGGTCGTCTTTTTTCAGAACGACGCGAGTGTCTCTCTCTGTTCGCGCGCACGGGATCATCGTTCTTCGTTTTTTATCCATCGTTTGTCGTTTACGTCGCTCGTTCGATGATCTTTCGCGCGTTTACTGATGATGATGATGATGATGATGGGGCGCTCGCTTGCTTTCTCCCAAGAGATCGAAATGTTACGAAAATACTGACCGTTTCCGCCGACTTTTAAAACATCAAAACAAACACAGGTTGAGGACTATCCCGAAACCGAGCAGTTAGTCATGCACTACCAAGCGATGCATCCGGACCGAGAGCTGACGACGGAGCAATTGAAGGACCGGACGCTGCACCCGGGGAAGTACCACTTGCAAGAGGACCAGAAGAAGGAAATCGAGAAGGAAAAGTTAAGGGAGGAGAAGCGAGTGCGGATGAAGATTGAAAAAGCGAAAGCGAAGATTCGGAATCAAAAGATGAGCAAAGAGGAGATTGAGCTGCTGAAATCGGTCGGGATTGATCCGAAAGATGCGCAGAACGTCGCCATCGCGGAGGTTTCAAAGAAGATGAACAAAGAGGCGGCGGAGAAATCTGGCGATTTGAAAGACGACGAGTTGTACAAGAAGTTTGAAGCGCAGAGGTTACAGTACATGCACAAGATAGCCACGAGTGGTACCGCGGATTGGGACGATCAGTTGAAAGCGTACCAAGAGATGATGGGTGAGAAGATGAAGAATCCGGAGGCGTACGACGTCATCGCGAACGAAGGTAAATCGACGACGATGGACGCGACCTGGATCGAGCCGACGCCAGGGACGGATGAGTACAAAAAATGGGTGCGTGACGGACGACCGAGACCGAATGAGGTGAGTTTGATCGACGCAAACGGAGGCGTGGCGAAAGCTGATCCGAAGGTGATGAAGGTCAACCCAAAAACGGGGATGACGTACGAAGAGGAGAAGCTTTTCAAGGAGATGCAACAAGAAGCGAAGAGTTTCAAACCAACCGTTGCAGAATACGAGAAGCAAAAGTACGTGCCAAAGTGGACAAAGTTGCACGATTACTCCAACTTCACGGACAAAATGCGTCGAGGGAACTTGAACACGGATGAAAACGGCATGCAGCTCGAGGAGTACTCGAGCGGCTTCACGGCGACGACCGATGGGGACGAAGACGAGAGCGAATTGGCCGGACCTAGACCGTTTCCAGTGTACAAAGGCGTGAAGAAGAACGTGAAAACGATCAAAACGGTTGCCGAGTTCTATCAAAAGATCCAAGTGTGTTTGCAAGAGGCGCCGGTGAACGGCAAGTGCTTCAAATTTTCGCAGCGCACGGGAGAAGGGACCATCGATCAGTGGGATGTTTCCAAAATCACCGACATGCGCAACGCTTTCGTCAACCGCGAACAGTTCAACGGCGACTTGTCCAACTGGAACACAACCGCGGTGACTTCCATGCAAGGTATGTTCAAAGGCGCGAAGAGCTTCAACTCGCCGTTGACGTACTGGATCACCACGAACGTGAAGGATATGGACAGAATGTTTGACGGCGCATGGGATTTCGATCAACCTATGGACTTTTTGGACACTAGAAACGTCAAATACATGAACTACATGTTCAGAGACACGTTTATGTTCAACCAAAACATCAACTCTTGGGACATGCGCGGCGTCGTTTCCACCGAGTACATGTTTTACAACGCCACGAGTTTCAACTCGCCGTTGGACAAATGGGATGTCTCGAACAATAAAGTCATGGCACACCAATTTGAAAACAGCAGAGTGTTCAATCAAGACATCTCCAAGTGGAAAGTTGGCGCGGTAACGACCATGGAACGCATCTTTTGCGACGCCCCGAATTTCAACCAAGACATTCGCGGTTGGTTCGACATCATCTCGAAGAAAGCGAACACGAAAGACATTATCAACAACGGGACAAAAGCGTTCGTCAAACATTACAGCTGCGACGACACGAGCGATTTGTCCTCGTGCGTACCCATTGTCAGCCACTTGGAAGAATCCGATGGTTTCTTCGGTATCCCGAGATACGATCCTCGCACTTTGCAAGGTTTCGACGACTTGGAGTTTGGTGTAAACGACAACTACACGATGATGTTAGTTGGACAATCGCTTCCCGGCGTTGCCGTTGCCGTTTTTGTTTTGTTCTTCTCTTTCGTCTTCTGGCATCGACGACACTGGTTTGAATCTTGCTTTGGCCGAAACGCGTGTAACTGGACGCCGTTCTCCGGAACTGGTTTGTTCTTTGCGCGCGCGCAGTTGATTTTATTTGCCTTGATTGCCTGTCTCGGTTGCTTTCTCGTTTGGAACAAAGGTATGGCGTTGCAACAGGATATTCAAGTTATCGCGGACAGTATTTCCAACTCCACCGCGGAAATGAACGCGCAAAGCGTGCGAATTATCCAAGCTTTGGACGACGCGAAAATGTTCACCTACGAGGCGGAAACCGAAGCCTTGGCTTTGGCAGACACCATCGCGAACATTTCCGAAATCGACGGGAAGATGGAAGAGTACACGGAAGTTGGATTAGTCACCGCAGATGTCGCTTTGATTTTAGCCGCGGTGATGGGCTTGAGTGGCATTATTCTCGCGCTTACCTCTCTCGTCGGCAAATGGCGATGGTTTACGTACTTGACTGGATTTCTCACGCTTTCGCTCGTCGGTTCGTGGTTGTTCTGGGGTGTACTCACCGGTACGACGACGTTCTTGGCAGACTTTCAGTACGCTTCGGCAGACTACTCCGCCTCGCAAAAATTTGGTTACACCTTCGATTCGGATTTAGAAAACGCGTTGCCTTGCATGGATGGTAAAGACGTAGTTCAACTCATGAACACCGCGCGCATGTCCATCGCCGCTGGCGTATATCTGTACAACGATTTCATTCAAATGTACGATCCGAGGAAAACCTTACCGCTCATCGATCAAGAATACGATGGCGACGCAGAAGCCGCTTCCAAGTATTGCGCGTTTGATAGACCCGGGGATGATTATTACACCGCATTTTGCGACGCTTATCGCCGCGCGTTGATCCCGTCTGACACGAAGACGTACATCAAGACGCAAAGAGGTTATTTTAACGAAACTGCAGGAAGGAACCATAAGGTGAAGATTAACGAAGTTGGCACTATGTATTCTCGATGCCAATACGACTCAACGCAAGTTGCGTTGGTTGAGCAGTGCGGTAAGGAAGAACCGGCGCAAATTCCGGCCAACCTATTCGACGCTATGGTGAAGAACTCGGAAGTGATAATCACTTTGAAGGATCAAGAGTCGGACATCATGGCGTTAGCGACGTGTAAGATGGTTGCAGATGCTTTGGAAAAGTTAGAAGACTCCGTGGACGATGCGTTGGAGTCTATGAGCATAGTTTGGGGTGGGTGGCTCATCGCGGCGTGCGCCTTTTTGTTATTGTGGGGGTCCTCTTTGATCGTGATTGTCCGGTTACAAAACGGCAACACGGGAATTGATTCTATTCTCGATAGCGAGAAGGATGCCCTCTTTTCGGTGGCTGTACCGAAATTCAATAGCTATGGAACGGGATCAAAGTCTATGACGGAGAGTATAATTAGCGGTCAACAAGTGGTGTCGGAATCGGCGACGGACGCCAAATATAAGTATAAATTCCAAGCGAAACGGTGAGTTTCGTTGGAACAACGACGAGAATACTAATAGATAACCTTTAAAGTTTAGCAACGAAACAAATTTGTATTAACAAAAGTATTTATTCAAAGAACATTTATTTCCTTGTATTGTCTCTCTCTCTCTCTCTCTCTCTCTCTCTCTCTCTCTCTTTATACTCTTCTTCTGCGCTCACATGAATTCATGGAACGTGCGACTGATTACCTCGTCCTGGTGTGCTTTTGAGAGTTTGATGAACTTCACCGCATACCCGGACACTCGAATCGTTAAATTTGGATACTTTTCCGGATGAATCTGCGCATCCTTCAACGTTTCGCGCGACAAAACGTTCACGTTCAAGTGCATTGCTCCTTTCTCGAAGTATCCGGCCAAAAGCGAACCCAGATTTCCGGTGCGACTCGCGTCGTCTTTGCCCAAACTACCTTTGGTTATTGAAAAAGTATTCGAGATACCGTCCAAACACGCGCCGTACGGCACTTTCGCGACTGAATTAAGCGAGTTTAACGCACCGGTATTGTCGCGACCGTGCATAGGATTTGCGCCCGGAGCAAATGCTTCACCCAATCTTCGACCATCTGGCGTTGCCCCGGTGTTCGATCCGTACATGACGTTCGACGTGATGGTGAGAATCGACAGCGTATGCTTGGCGTTTTTGAACGCGGGCGTCTTGCGAAGCTTTTCGATGAATGTTTGCACAACCCACTTCGCGAGTTCATCCGCATCGTCCGAGTCGTTGCCGTACTTTGGAAAATCGCCTTTGATATCAAACGATGTAATTATCCCTTTCGTTTCCTTTTCATCGGAGAATATCGGACGAACTTTTGCGTATTTTATCGCCGAAAGTGAATCAACCAACACGGATAAGCCCGCGATGCCGAAAGCCATGTTGTATTCAGGTTCAGAATCCATCAGAGCGTACAACAAGCTTTCGTACGCGTATTTTTCGTGCGAAAAATGAATGACGTTCATGGTTGACACGTATAACTCGGCGATCCAATCCATGTATGTCTCGAAACGTTTCTTCACGTCCTCGTAATCGAGATGGATAAAATTTTCGTCCGTTTGGGCTTTCTCGGCGAGCGAGTCAAACAGCTGCGCGAGTTCTACGGGCGCGATTTGTTTACCAGAGATTTCATCTTTACCGTCATTGAGAGCGTACAAGAGAATCTTGGGTAAGTTGCATCGAGCGCCGAAAAATTGGGCGTCTTTACCGAGTCGCATACCACTGACGCAGCACGAAACGGTCGTATCGCAACTCCAGTTTTCGCGAAGGAGTTTGTCGTTGATGTATTGAACGCTACTACTCGCGATCGAGATATCCGTCGCAAACTTCTTAAACGGCTCGGGTAAACACTCGTCAAATAGAACCGTCATGTTCGGTTCCGGCGCGGCGCCTAAATTTACAAGCGTTTGCAAGAAACGATAGGAAGTTTTGGTCACCATGTGCTTCTTCGAGCCGCTAGCGTCGACTAAAACGCCGGCGATGGCGTTTGTCGCCCAAATCGGGTCGCCCGCAAAAATCTCATCGTACGCCTTTGGGCGCAGGTGTCTAACCAATCTCAGCTTGAGCACCAAGTTATCGATGATTTCTTGCGCTTCGTCTTCGCTCGCGAGCACCCCGGTGCGTAAATCGCGCTCAAAGTAAATATCTAAAAACGCATCGACTCTTCCGAAAGATATCGCCGCTCCATCGTTCGATTTCACCACCGCCAAGTACGCGAAATAGATCGCCTGCGCCGCTTCTTTAGCCGTCGTCGCCGGTTTCGAGATATTTTTCCCGTATAGTTTCGCCAACCCGTCCAACGAATGCAAAGCTCTGATTTGCATCGAAATTTTATCCTTCTTCTCCATGTTCGCCTCGTTCGCGTTCGAGATATCCAACCTCGCCGCGTCTCTCTGCTTCTCCTCGATCAACCGGTCTACCCCGTACAACGCGACTCTTCGATAGTCTCCGATGAGGCGACCGCGTCCGTAGCTATCCGGCAAACCCGTCAGCGCGTGACTCGATCGTACCAACCTCATCTCAGGCGTGTACAAATCAAACACGCACTCGTTGTGCGTACGCACGTTTTGCTCAAACACCTTCTTCGTGAACGGATCCATGCGTTCGCCTTGCTCTGTCAACGCTTTCTCGACAATTCGAATGCCTCCTTTCATCTTCATCGTCCTTTCCAGCATTTTCGTCGTTTGCAGGCCGACGATGACGGAATCGAGCAAACAATCGTCCGCGATGTACCCAACCCCGTGTGCTAAAATCGTCGAAGGCGTTTTCGAATCGCAACACAGAACGCCTCCAGACGCGATTTCTTTGTTTTGTTTCCTCTCCACTTCTTCTAACAAAGTTCTCGTTTTCTCTGTCGCCGAGGAAGGCACGAAAGTGCCGTCGAACGGGTCGTAGTTTTTCGCGATCCAATTCGCGACTCCGTCTCCGACGGGTACAGCATCAGGCGAAGTTGGGATCTCTCGAGGGAGCTTTTTCGTCGGATCGTCGAACCCCATTCCGCGCGCGCTTTTAAAGTGAGGAATATTTTGTATCTTGAAATGCTTCTCAAAAATACACGAAGGAAACTACTGAGATATAAACAAATAATAATGGAAAGCACAACTTTGATGATGAAAGAAGAAGAAGACAAAGACGAAGAGGATAGTCTGTTGTTGTCGCCACCGACGACGCAAACTCAACAACTGCTGGCGTTGAAAGGCGGCGCGAAACATTCCAGAGGCAACGTTCCTTGTTCGCACGGTGAACACTTTTCTTGCCATCTCCCAGACATCGAAGATGTGACGTTAAAGAACGAGTGGGACGAGACGGAAACGAGCGTAGACTTCTCTCCGAAGAATTGGGGTTGGATTCATTCCATCGACAGCATGACGAGCGTGGACGGACCAGGGCTGAGAGCGATGATTTTTTTCCAAGGGTGTCAAAAGAGATGCGCGTTTTGTTGCAACCCAGATTCGTTGGAGGAAAACGTTGGAAAGAAGATGGCAACAGAAGAAGTTTTCTCTGCTTTGGAAACGAAAATGACGTACTATCGAAAATCAGGAGGCGGAATCACCATGTCAGGAGGGGAATGCATGTTACAGTATCGTTTTGTAGTAGCGTTGGCGCGAGAAGCGCGCGCGAGAGGTTTGACTTCCATCATCGATACCGCCGCCGCCGGAAACGATATGATTTGGGACTTTGTCTTGCCGCACATCGACATGGTGCTCTTGTGTTGTAAAAGTTCTCACCCCGTTCGATACGGAAAGATAACAGGACGTCCAGAAAACTTCGGCGTCATGCTCGCGTTTTTGGCGAAACTGGAAGAATATAAAGTGCCCACTTGGTTGAGATTTGTCTTGATGTCTTCTGATGACGAAAAATTTCAAGATATCGTTACCGACGGCGAAGAAGAGTTACTCGGCGTGGCTGCTCTCGCAAAGATGCACAAAAGGTGCGTCAAAGGAGTCGAGATCTTACCGTACCATAACTTTGGCGCGTTCAAGTACAAAGAGATGAATATAGCTTATAAGTTGGAGCAGATGAAACCGCCATCTGATGAGGTCATCAGACGCGCGAAAAGAGTCATCGAAGGCGAAGGCGTAAAGGTCCTCTTGTGAATTTCTTTCATTGATTATCATCAAATTTGTTAGATTAAGGTGTTTTCATTAAAAATGCTTTCTTCTTTTACATACACGCACACACACACACACGGGCACACGCGCGATTCGCACTACTCCACGTACCTCTGCATCTCTGTTCACTCTTTCTTTGTATAGCTTCTCAATATTTATCTGTTTTTATCTTTTTCTTTTTGAAAACTTAACGACCCATTCTCTTTCGCAAAAAGCTTGGGATGGCCGATCGCCCACCTTCCGGCTGCTGTTGCGGCGGCGCTTGCTGATTCCCCCATCCAGAGGGCTCTTGTTCTTGTCGCGGTTCTTCTCTTCGTTGTTGTTGTTGTTGTTGTCTTTGTTGCGGCGGCGGCATTTGTGGTGGCGGCGGCGCGGCGGCTCTCGGGACTCTTTGTTCGCCCGCGTTCGATTGCGAAAACGGCGAAAATCCCGTCGCAATCAACGTGATAGCAACCTCCCCGTCCGCTAATTGCATGGTCGGGTTCACCACCGCCCCAAAGATAATCAGCGCGGAGTCGTCGACTAAATCGTAAATCACCTCCGCCGCCTCGTTGACTTCGTGCAACGTCAAATCCTTCCCGCCGGAAATGTTCCACACAATGCCAGTCGCTCGATCGATGCCCAAATCCAACAACGGTGACGAAATCGCAGCCGCTGCCGCATCTCTCGCTCTGTTCTTACCAGTCGCTCGACCAATACCCATCAAAGACGACCCGGCATCCGCCATCACCGCTCTCACATCCGCAAAATCGACGTTGATCAAACCCGGTAACACGATGATATCACAAATACCTCTCACTCCTTGTCTCAAAATATCATCCGCCAACAAAAACGCATCTTGCAACGGTAACGCGCCGTCCACCGTGGACAACAATCGGTCGTTTGGAATCACAATCAACGTATCCACGTTCTGTCTCAACCTCTCCACCGCCTCCATCGCTTGATTATACCTCTGTCTCCCTTCAAACTTAAACGGCATGGTCACAATCCCAACCGTCAAAATCCCCGCCGTCTTCGCGACATTCGCAACCACCGGCGCCGCTCCAGACCCGGTACCACCACCCATCCCGGCCGTCACGAATACCATATCCGAACCTTGCAACGCGTCCTCGATCGACTTCCTCGACTCTTCCGCCGCTTTCTGTCCAATCTCCGGGTTCGACCCGGCGCCGAGACCTCTCGTCAACGTCTCGCCAATTTGAATCGTGTTCGATTTCGGAACCGTGGACGACGTCAACGCTTGCGCGTCCGTGTTCACCACCCAAAACTCCACGCCTTGGATATCCGTTTCCACCATTCTGTTCACCGCGTTCGAGCCGCCGCCGCCGACTCCGATGACCTATATTTTTTTAATAAGAGCAGCGAGAGAAACAGTGAGCAAAAGTTTTTCAGAATAATATTTTCCTTCTCTTTTTGCCGAAAAGCACAAAAGCGTACGCACGAAAAAGCGCTTATGCTGCCTACACAAAAAATCACGACGTTCGTCGGACTTTTGTCGTCCGACTGTTGTATATTTGCGAGAGGAGTAAAGAGAGAGAGACACGATCTCCCCCGAGAGAGAGAGGCACAAAAAAAAAGAACGATTTTGATCGAGAAAAACAGAAAAAACAAAACGTTTCCAATCGAATACGTTCGTGTACCTTGATGGAAGCGGCGTTGGACGGGACCAATTTCGGCGCCGCGGAAGCAGCAGGCGTCGTCGTCGACGCGGAATCGCCCTCATTCTCCGCGCGCGGAGTGATGCTAATTCTTCTGTGAATACTAATCAGAGAATAAAAGAGAGAGAGAAAATTTGCACCATCAGTGAGTCTATTGGCGGGAAAACGAGAAGAGAAAGAAAAAGAGAAAATATCAAACCTCGACAAAATCTTTTGTGCGTACCTTTTCGTCGTCTTTATGCCGCTGCTCTTTCGGTGAAAAGGACGACGTGAACACACCGCGGTCGTCGATGCGCAGGAGGAGGAGGACACCAACGCGGATGTCATTTTGTGTGTGTGTGTGTGTGTGTATAATAAAACGCGCGCTTTAAAAGTGCTGGTGATGAGACGATGGATGAAAGCAGAGAGAGAGAGCGCAAAAACGCTTATTAGGGTTGAAGACCCTAAACGTTTTTCTCGGTTCCCTTCAGAAAAACGAAAGAAAAAAGCCGTTAGAGAAGAAGAAGAGGAAAAGACAATGTCGACGAAGAGAACGACGCAGACGACGAGAACGACGACTCTCGATGACGATACGAACGAGAACAACAACAGCGAGGGTGATGATAATAATAACAATGATGATGTTTTGTTCGAAGTGGACGCGATAAACTTGGAAATCACGAGGTGCGAGTTAGCGTTGTTGCGACACGAAAGATATGGAAAACGACGCGACGATGAACGAAGAAGACCAAAACAACGACGCTGGATGAACTCGAACGCGACGGTGTACCGAAAACCAAACGAGCGAGGAGAGAGAGAAGTGGTGCTGGACGAGAAGAAGTGCGCGTTTTCGGACGTACATCCTGTGAATAATAATGATATAAGACGACGACAAAGACCACGCGTTTTGGGGAACGAGATGACCACCAAAACCAACAGACACTCGCTGGAGGAGATACTGAGAAAAGCGGTGGAAGAGAAACAATCGACGTGTACGTTTCGTCCGGAAACGATCGCGAAAGCATTCACGGAGGAAGATGTGGAACGGAGAAAAGCGAGGCGGGAGCGGTTGCTCCAATCGAGATTGGATATCGTGCGCGCGAGAGAAGCGGCGAAGAGAGAGGCGGAGAAGGCGGCGTTTGAGAAGGAGTGCACGTTTCGACCGAAAATTTTAGGAATGAAGAATAAGAAAGAAGAAGTAAAAGATACGGATGATGTGGTGAGCGTGAGCGATCGGTTGTATGTGGAAGCGCGTGTGCGAGAGGAACGTTTACGAGAGCGTCGCGAACGCGAGGAAGAAGAAGTTCAAGAAGAGTTTCGACGCGCTTCAGCGAGGAAAGCGACGAGTTCTGCCTCTTCTCCTTCTCCAGGGATGCCAATGCACGAGCGATTGAAAGAGTTGTCCGAGAAACGAGAACGCGTGATGCGCGAGGCGGCAAAGAAAGCCGACGAGGCGTTTCGAGAGGCGCACACATTCAAGCCGTCAAAGATGCGAAGCACGAGTGAAAGATTAGCCGCGCTCGCGAATCGACGAAAGAAAGAGGACGATACGGGAACGCTGAAACCGAAAGCGACGAGAACAAGTGTTGATATCGAAAGCGAGGAAAGATACGAAAACGGCGGGAAATTCTTCATCTCTGCAAACTCGGAAAAAATTATGCGCAAAAACATTCAAAACGGTAAAATAGGCGAAGGCTTCCTGGAGCGACAATACGAATTCGCCTCGAGAATTCGCGCGAAGCGAGCGGATAAAAATGCGTTAGACGAACAACTGTTTGAAAACGAATGCACGTTTTCTCCAAAGATACACTCGTCGTCGACATCGTCAGAGAAATACCACCAACACTACTACGAGACGCAAAGTGAACGCGCCCGCCGACTGGCGATTACCGAGGCGCAAAACATGCACGAACGCGCTGAAAATATGCGCCGAGAACGCGACGAACAATTCACGTTCGTACCAACAATAAACAATAAATCGAACTTCATAGCAAACGCGACGAATCTAGACGAACTCGCGAGTTCCAAATCTAGAGATTTGGAGAGAGAAGCCTCAAAGCGAGTACACGAAATGGAGACGTTGAAGGAGTGCACGTTTAGCCCGCACGTGAACCAGAAAACAGACGACGCGGATTTTCTTCTCGCCGTGAGTAAGAAATCCGGCAGTTACGGTAAATACGACGCAGATACAATCACGAACCGCGTGAAATCAGAAAAAGAAACGCGCGAGTATTACTTGGAACGAGCCAGACGCGAACACGCGTTTGAAGAGCGCAAGACGTGCACGTTTTCACCACAGATCAAAGCCGAAATCGGCATTACGAATCCGCACGTCCCCGCGGAAGAGATCGTCAAAGGCATCGATAAGTATTACGATAACGTCGAAAAAGCGACGAAAATGAAAGCTGAGAAAGAGAGCAGGAGGCAAAAAGTCTTCTTAGAAAACGTCTCGCAAATAGACGTGCGACATAAAATCACGAAACCGAAAGAGTTCAACTTTGCTCGAAACCAGACGCAAAGATTGAGAGAGAAGGCGGAAAAGTTGGAAAGGGAAAAAATGAAAAGAGAAATGAAAGAGTGCACGTTCCGACCGAAAATTAACGATTATTATCGTCCGACGAGAAAGAAGAATGACTTGGTTGCGGCAACAATACCTTCTTAAGAACAACAAATGTAGTAATAACGTCAAGGAAACGCGGCGATGAGCGGCTTCAATTCTACTATTCTAGAGCTATTTTGACTATTGACTATTTTTTCCAACTTCCTAACGTTCTCCGAAGTGCTTCCGAGCGAATTTTTGGTCGTCTCCACGCACAACGCGGCGACTTTCGAGCCAAACGCAGCGGCGTCGACGTTTTCTTTGAAATTGAATTTGACCTTTGACGAGGAGGCGAGTTTGAATACCACACCGGCTACAAAAGCGTCTCCGGCGCCAACCACGGAGTAAGTGCTTGTGCCGTTCACTCTCTCCGCTTTCACGTGCGCGTATCTCGTCTTACCGCTCTCGCCACAGCTAGACGATACAATCGAGCCTAGTTCGCCGAGCGTCAAAAAGACAACCTTCACGCCGTGCGAGTGCAAAATTTGCAAATCTCCAGCTAACACGTTTAAAGCCTCCTGCGCTGAAGCGAACTTCAAATGTGGATTAAACGGACAAGGCGACGGTGGCGAGCCGGGCGCCAACGATCTTCTTAAAGCGTTTGCCATCTCGCGAAGCTCTTTCGCGTTCGGCGATGTCGCGTCCACCACGTTCACTATAGATGCAATCTTTACCGACTTAGTCACGCTCGTAGGTTCGAAAAATACATACTCGTTTTGTTCATCCTTACCACTCACGATGTTCCTTAGGGATTCCTCGGACAGATTCGCATCGCACACCACGAAGCGACTTTGGCCCTCGCCGATTCGAGACGACGACCGAACTCTCCCGATAGGTATCTCCACATCCGCCACGTCTGCCACGCACGCGAACAGCTCCCTCTCTCCATCCTGGTCGTCTAACAGAGCCACCACCGTGGACGTTCTCGAACTAGAATCCATCTTCACGTCTTTCACGTCCACGCGTAACTCCCGCTGTAACTGTTCGACCATTTTTCTCCCAACGTCATCCTCCCCTATTTGAGAGTGCATGTGGACACTCAACCTGTTCTTGTTCCTTCCCGCGGAAGAAGACATCCATATTGAAACTAAAGCGCCAACCGTTTCGCATATGTTCCTCCCAACGCCTCCTGGAGTGTGCACGCACGACCCTTTCACCGAAGTTCCTCTTTGCATTGCTGTCGCGTTCGTCTTTGTATTCCTTTCGCTTTGACATTGGATATCCATAACAATCGCTCCAAACACGTGTATCGCGGATGATTCTGACGACGAGGACGAATTCGATGATGAACTCGCCGCCGCGGTTAGATTCATAAACGCGCGAGAGAAATGCTCGATGCGTCGTCGTGAAGATAACGATGCAATATCATCATCGAGTCGCTCTCGTCGCATGATGGTGGGGTCGTAGGACTCTTTTTTGTGAAGGACTTTAGGGGTTGGAATAACTCAATGAATAAATACTGAATGGTATGTCTGTGTACATTAAAAGGTGTATCGGTCGTTACTAGGCATGCATGAGTGCGTGTTCTTGTTGCAATCGGTGTTTTCATAAGCAGAGAGAAGCATTAATAGTTTCTTATGCACGGGTCTCTGCATTGCATGTGGACGTCGTCAATCGCGCGTAAAGTCTCTTCGCTCAACGTAACGCGTCCCGGTTCGAAGGCGTCGATGTCCTCCTTCAACTGTTCCATGGTGGTCGCGCCGATGATGGTGCTTCCGACGTACTGACGCGTCGCGCACCAGGCCAAAGACATGGCAGTTAATGACACTCCGGCTTTTTCGGCAATCTCGGCGTATTTCTTCGTGGCGATTTGTGAAGCTTCGTTGATGTATCGATCTTGAAACGTAGGGAATTCGGTAAAGCGCGCTTTTTTCGGTTTCGCGCCGTTTAAATACTTGCCACTCAAAGCGCCACCAGCTAACGGCGTCCACGGCAACAAAGAAATATTGTGATGACTCGGCGCGCACGTCTCCGCTAACTCCGTCTCGTACGATCTGTGCAACAAACAAAACGAGTTTTGAATGCTCACCGGTCTCGGCACGCCGAGCTTATCGGCGACTCGCACGAATTCGCACACGCCGTAACTCGTTTCATTCGACAACCCGTAACTCTTAATCTTCCCGGCATCTAATAACTCTTTCAACGCTAACACCGTCTCCTCGAACGCGACCGGCGCAAACTTCCCGTCCCTCTCTTTCCTTCTGTCGTACTCGCACGACCCGAACAAAGGGATGTATCTATCCGGCCAGTGTAACTGGTAGACGTCTATGTAATCCGTTTTCAACCTTCGTAAAGAAGCATCGCACGCGCTCAAAATGCTCTCTCTGTCCAACCTCGTGCTCATCTTTTCCTTTCCAGCAGGTTCTGTCCTCATTTTCGGAATATCGCTCGCCTCTATAAACCCAGCCACTTTCGTCGCCACGATCAATTCTTTCCTCAACTCTTTATTCCGTTCGATCCATTTCCCGATGATTTTCTCCGTGTTCCCAGCCACCCACAACGCAGAGCTCGACGGCACCGGATACAACTCCGCCGTATCGATAAAGTTCACCCCGCGAACTTTTATCGCGTAATCGAGCTGTTCGAACGCTTCTTCCTCGGTATTCTGCACGCCCCACGTCATCGTCCCGAGGCACACGTTCGTGACTTCGATGGTGGAGTTCCCGAGCGTGATTCGCGGTAACGCGGTTTTCGGGATTTGCGTCTCCGTCGTTTTCGTCATGATTACGCAGTGTGCGCTTCGTGAAACGCGCTTCACTTCTCTCTCTCGACGATGATGTGATGCGCTACTCGCAACAGCTCGTCGCTTTTTTCGCGCGTGTGATGAGTGCGTTCTCTTCTGAAGAAGTGCTGCTCGTCGTGTTTCTATCAGAAACGAGACAAAGGCGGAGAAAGTGACGTCAAACCACCGCACGTTCCGCACAAATACGCGCACACCTAAAAGCGCTTTTAAACGCTCTTTGTTTCCCGCACCGAGAAGACGAGAGGACGATACACTCGAGATACACGTCTGCGCTTCCTCTTCCTGGTCTTCCTCTTCCTGGTATTTCTCCTCCTCGCGAGAACGAAGAAGAAGGAAAATCATCATCGTCGACGACGGAGATGACGGCGACGACCGAGATGGAAAAATCAAATCGAGAAACCGCCTCGCTGTTCTCCCGGGTGACGTTTACCTGGGTGAGACCGTTTTTGAAACGAGCGCACGAGAAAACAAGGTTAGAACACGAGGATTTAGTGCCCTTGCCGGAAAACTTGTCGTGCGTGACAAACGCGGAACGGTTTGAGTTTGAGTTGAGAGATTGTTTAGAGAAGGAGGAACGAGAGGAAGGAACAACGACGAGTTTGGGAGCGACGAGAGGAGAGGAGGAGAAGGAAGAAGAAGACGCCGGAAAATCGAGAAAGAAGAAGAAGAAGAAGTTTTTACCAACCATCACGAAACCGATATGGTCGTGCTTCGGGAACATGATTTTAACCGGCGCGATGTTTAAACTCGCCAACGACGCGATGCAGTTTTTACCGCCCGTCATCTTGAGCGGCTATTTGAAGTACGTGGCGGGAGGGGAGGATAATTTTTTACGACAAACGTTCACGACGGAACAGATTGGCGACACGGAGTTGGGGATTTTGTATTGCGCGCTGATGTTGTGCGTGCAAGTGGGGAGAACTTTGTGCGAACAGCAATACTTTTATCACATGCAAGCGAGCGGGATTGTGATTAAAGGCGCGTTAGGGACGGCGGTGTATAGAAAGACGATTCGATTGAACGCGAGTGGGAGGAGCGGTTCGACGACGGGGGAGGTTTTGAACCACATGCAATTAGATGCGCAAAGAGTTGGGGATTTGATGTTGTTTATTCACGTCGTTTGGAGCGGGTTGTTTCAAATTATCGGGTACATCGCGTTATTGTACATGTACATCGGATGGTCCGTGTTTGGCGGGTTGTTTTTGTTAATCGCGCTGATACCGTTGCAAAAGTTTTTTTACACGTTAACGTATAAGTTACGAAGCGTGCAGACAAAATTCACGGATAAGCGAGTGAAATTAGAAAACGAAGGTTTGTCCGGAGTGAAAATATTAAAGTTGAACGCGTGGGAGGATTCCTTGGAAGACGAAGTGAAAGCGTCGAGGAAAGAGGAGATAATTTACGCGACGAAAACCGCCAACGTGGCGGCGGCGAATACGAGCATCATGATGGCAGGTCCAGTCATTGTGTCGGTGATTGTGTTCATGTTATACTCTGGTGTGATGAAAGGCGAGATGCGTCCGGATATTATATTCCCGGCGTTGACGTTGTTCTCGCTCATTCGGTTCCCGATTTTGTTTTACCCGAGGTGTTTGGCGTTGTCCGCGGATGCTATTGTTAGTTTGGATCGGTTACAGAAATATTTCTTACTTTCGGAATCGAAACCGACGACGACGACAATAAAGTTAGAGGAGTTAAACGAAGAGGATAATGGCGAAGATGTGAAGACGAAAGAAATGTACAAGAAGAAGGGCGACGTGGTTGCGAAAATCAAGAAAGGCGCGTCGTTTCGATGGAGCCGCAACAACAGCAACAAAGATGCAGAAAAGAAAGATGACGCGTCTCCTCAAGGCGTTGACGGCGTCACCGCCGGAGCCGGATTTACGTTAAACAAATGCGATTTTGAAATCAAACGAGGCGAGCTCGTGTGCGTTGTCGGCGCGGTTGGTTCGGGGAAGACCGCCATCGTCTCGGCGCTTCTCGGCGATATGGTTCCCGAAAGTAGCGGCGATGAAAAACAAGATTCAGATGAAGTCATCTCCATAGATGGTACCGTCGCGTATTGTTCTCAGTCCGCGTGGGTCCAATCTGCTTCCGTGAAAGAGAATATCTTGTTCGGTAAACTGCACTCGGAGAGGAAATACCACGACGCTTTAGACGCCGCGTGTATGTTGACTGATCTCAAACTCCTCCCAGATGCCGATCAAACGCAAATCGGTGAAAAAGGTATCACTTTGAGTGGCGGCCAAAAGCAAAGATGCGCCATCGCGCGCGCGGTGTATGCCGATGCCGATTTCGTCATTATGGATGACCCTCTTTCCGCCTTGGACGCGCACGTCGCCAAGGACGTGTTCAACAAATGCGTAAGGGGCGTATTTCGAGAAAAGGCGGTCTTACTCGTCACGCACCAGTTGCATTTCGTCGAGCGCGCGGATAAAATCTTAGTCATGAAGGACGGAGAAGTCGTCGAGCGTGGAAGTTATAAGGAACTCATCGAAAACGCAGAGTACTTCAGGCAAATGATGGAGTCTTATCGCGGAACGCAAGAGAAAGAAACGGCAAAGGCGGAAGAACAAGACGCCGGGGCGTTTGCTTTGTCGGAAACGGACAGAGATCAGATGAAACGCGTAGTTTCGGAACAGAAACTCAGTACAAAAACAGCGCAAAAAGAAGAACACCGTGAACAAGGCGCGGTAAAGAAGAATGTCTACGCGACGTACTTTCTGGCGTTGGGTGGCACACTACCATGCATGTTTCTCATGTTCATCACCATCATTGAACGGATGATTTCTGTGTTCACGCCAATGTGGCTTGCATTTTGGACCGAGTACAAGTACGGCTTGAACGATGCGGAATACATGAGCACGTACGCAGCCATTGGCGTTATATCTGCTTTACTTTCGTGGTGGCGCACGTTCGCGTGGTTAGTCGCGTCTTTGCGCGCGGCGACGACCTTGCACTTGAAACTATTCCACTCGGTGTTGAATACGCGACAAGCTTTTTTTGATACGACTCCTCTCGGACGTATCATTCAGCGATTCGCAAAAGACACGAACGTTTTAGATAACCTTCTCGGACAATCCGTCAGTTCATTGACGTCTTTTGGTTTATGGTTGTTGGGTACGATGATTGCGATGGTTACGATTATCCCAATTCTCGGCCCTTTTTTGGTTCCAGTCTTTGCGTGCTACTTTTACGTGCAGTACTTCTTCCGTCCCGGCTATCGCGAAGCGAAACGGTTAGACGGCACGTCCGGGTCGCCAATTTTCGAACATTTTGGTGAAACCATTTCTGGCATCTCCACCATTCGCGCGTTTGGACACCAAGCGCGCTTCATTCACGAAAATGAGAAGCGCATCGCGTATAACCAACGCGCGGATTACACGCAAAAGTGCGCGTGCGATCGATGGCTACCAGTTCGTTTAGAAGTTATCGGTATTTCAATTTCCATCATCGTCGCCGGTTTAGGCGTTTACCAACGCAAAACCACCAGCAGCGGCTTGATTGGCGTGACGTTATCGTACGCCATCGACATCACTGGCGTGTTGTCTTGGTTGATTCGCTTATTCTCTGAACTCGAATCGCAAATGGTTTCCGTCGAGCGCGTTGAGGAGTACGCGCAGTTGCCTTCCGAGGAAGACACGGCGAACGATTCCATGGACAGCGAGAACGACGGTAAACAAATAGTCGCCATCGGCAAGGTTGAACCCGACCCGTCGTGGCCGCAAAGTGGTGGCATCGTTTTTCAAGACGTCGAAATGCGCTACCGTAAGGAACTCCCGTTGGTACTGAGCGGTGTTTCGTTCGAAATCGATGCTGGTTCGTCGGTTGGTATTTGCGGACGTACCGGCAGCGGTAAGAGTTCCTTAATCGTCGCCTTGTGGCGACTCGTGGAGCCTTCGCGAGGTAAAATTCTCATCGACGGCGTTGACATTTCTTCAATGCCGTTGAAATCGTTACGATCCAGAGTCACGTGCATCCCGCAAGATCCAATCTTGTTTTCAGGAACGGTTCGCGATAACCTCGACCCGTTTCTAACGCACAACGATGAAGATTTATGGTTTGCGTTGGAACACGTTCAATTGAAAAAGTTTGTCTCGACGCACGAAGACGGTTTAGGCTTGATGACCCCGGTCAAGGAGTACGGCTCCAACTTTTCCGCCGGTCAACGTCAAATGTTGTGCTTAGCCCGAGCGTTATTGCGCGAAACCAAAATCGTCTGCCTCGACGAAGCTACCGCCTCGGTCGATAACGAAAGCGACTTGATGATGCAAAAAGTAATCTCGCAAGAGTTCAAGGACAAAACAGTGATGACCATCGCGCACAGAATCAACACCATCATCGAATCGAACAAAGTGCTGTGCATGGCCAGCGGGAAGGTTTTGTCCTACGATACACCGTCCAAGTTATTGGAAGATTCGTCGAGCATATTTGCGCAGCTCGTGTTGGAAACCGGCGAGGCGTCGGCGAAGAATTTGAAACAACGCGCCAACGAGTTGGAGAAACAACGACGATAGTAATAATTAGTTAGTTAGGGGATTCTAATACAAATAGCTACACTATATACTTCAACTACGACTACTTCATTTTACCTTTACTCTCCTCGTCCATAATCTTCTGTCTCTGCTCCATAAATTTATCCAAAGCCACATCTACAGCCTCGCGTCCACTGAGAATCAATCGATTCACCATCTCCGGATCTCGCTCGTGTTTGCCTTGTTCGAACTCTTTCCTCGCGCTTTCCCGGATGACATCTTTCCAAACGTGGCCTTTGCTATCTTTCCAAACGAATAAAACAGACGCTCGAATGACCGCACGATAGAGTGAGAGTGCTTCTTTTCGGGTGGTGAGTAACGCGGACTCGACGTACGCGTCGTTTTGTTTCATCGCTTCGCCTCGCTTTCGGTCCTGCGTAAAAACGTGAAGGAAGAGAGAGAAAGAGAGAGAAAGGCGGGTGGTGAGTGAGACAATTTTGAACAATAAAACGCGCGATGAAAGGCAAAGAACAACACCGAGAGGCAAAGAAACGAACGCTGTGCGTTGTAACGCGTCGTCGTACCAAATTTTCCTCTATGATTTCCTCGGTTAACCCTCGTCCGTCTCGATCTTCGATGAGCTGCACCGTTCTCGTCGCGTGCATTCCCCTAACTGAAGAAGGCGCATCATTTGTTCTCGATGAAGAAGAAGAAGATGAAGAAGAAGATTCTCTCCCGCTCTGCAACCGTCGGAACATTTCGAGCAGATGAGCGCTCTTTGTCTCTCTTAATAATAACGCGCGATGGTTGCAGAGGGATTGAATGAGAGTGCGTGGATGACGAGTCCTCATTTTTGGTGAGTGGAGAACAAAAGCAGAGTGAAAAGGAGTGAGGACGATTGCGCTTTATATTTGGAATTCAACGTGTCTGTGTGCGCTAGGACTATATGACAAAGAGCTAATGCTGAGTACGCATGTGGTGTTTTAAACTATGAGCGTGACGATACCTCTTCTCGCACACATCACATTCGTACGGTTTCTCTTTCGTGTGAATACGCTTGTGCCTTTGCAAATTACCAGCCGTAGTAAAACGCTTCTCGCACACATCACATTCGAACGGTTTCTCGTTCGTGTGAATACGCATGTGGTTTATCAAAGCATTAGGATGACGAAAAGCTTTATCGCACACATCGCACTCGTGCGGTTTCTCGTTCGTGTGAATACGCATGTGGCTTTTCAAAGTACTAGAATCACGAAAAGCTTTATCACAAACCTCGCATTCGTACGGCCTCTCGTTCGTGTGAATACGCATGTGCGTTTTCAAATTACCAGATTGAGTAAAACGCTTCTCGCACACATCACATTCATACGGTTTCTCGTTCGTATGAATACGCATGTGGCTTTTCAAATTACTAGAATTACGAAAAGCTTTATCGCACACATCACATTCATACGGCATCTCGTTCGCGTGAGTACGCATATGTATGGCCAAACTTGATGGACTCTCAAACACCTTCTCGCAAACATCGCACTCGTGTTGTTGCGTTCTCTTTCTCTTCGCTCCTTTCCTAAAATCCGCTTCTTCTCTTTGTATATGTTCGTCCATCTCATCCTCATCATCATCAACATCATCCTCATCATCATCATCAACAACAACAAAAACATCATCGTCCGGTGGTATTTGCACACACACCACCACCGGTGCTTCTTTTTCTTCTTCTTCTCCCTTCAAAACCGTCCTCGCGTTTACCGCGCGCTGCGGATTTGGATTCTTTTTTCTCATACTTATCTTCTCATTATTCTCCGTCGTGTTCTCTTCTTCTCGCGTTTCCTACGGTGTTTAAGGGGACACACAAAACTCGTGTTGATGGCATAGCGATGTTCACCTAATAAGGAGTGTGAAAAGTCCGGCGTTTTGAGCCGAAAAAGAGATACAAAAAAACTAAAAATAAAAACGGCAAAATTTGTTTTTTTACGAAAAACAATTTACACATCTTTGACCAAATATCTTTGAAGCCGTCCGTGAGAAGAAGAACCAACATGTCGAAGGAGGAGGAGGAAAAGGAGGCGAAAAAACAGCGAGAAGATATAGTCGATCGTCTCGAGGACGTTCGGGAGGAGTTACGTCGCGTGCTCGTCGAGAACGCGCAACAAACGCACCCTCGAGCAAAAGTCAAAGCGAAAGGGACGGACGTTTTGGTGGTCGATAAAGAAAGGTTTGAGAAGTTGGAGAGACAATCGAAGGAGGAGGTGGCAAAGGCGAAGAGGAAGGTTTCGGAGAAGATTGAGCGGTTAGAGAGAGAAGCGGAGGAGATTAAGAGAGAATGTTTCGATGGCATGGAGACGAGGAGGTGCGCGGTGACCACGTTCGCGTGCGAGGAGAGGGATGAAATTTTTCGAGATCCAGTGGCGGTGACGAATTTTGGTATACCAAAGAGGAAGAGTGATGATGATTGGGAGGTTAATGGCGTGGGTAAAATGCAGTTTTTAAGCGAGGTTGGTTTGATGGCATCGTCAGAATCGGATGTTTTGGAGAAGAGCGCTCTGAATAATGAGGGACTCGCGTCGACGAAAGACTCCGCCGGCGAAGACGAAGAGCGACAAATCGATCGACTTTTGTACGACGTACACTTCCAGCTTCAATGCACCACGCCAGAGCGAATGAAAATGCATCACGCGATGTTGTTACGGTCGGCGAGAATTAAAAAGAAAAAGTTTAACGCGTTATTTGACGACGTCGTCTTCGAGAAGAGTCGCGTGGTGGATCGCGCCAAAACGGCGTGGAAGAAAGCGAAGAGTATAGCGCGAGGTGCGTTGAAAGAAACGCCGGCGACACAGTTCGAAGGCATTCGCACGGACTCGTTTTACAAGATAGAGAGTAGGTTTGAATACGGCAACGCGTGGGATATCGTCGCGCGATTGAACGCGTTGGCGAATACGCGTCCGATGCATTGGTTGGAAGAGGAAGGAAAAATTTTTGACGTGCGCGAATCGGAAATGTCGAGCAGATTTCTCGACGAGAGTGAAGACGGAAACGATGATCTTGATGACGATGGAAACATAAAGATGAATGACATCAATAACGACACCGAAAAATCAAACAACAATGCCGTGAGTATGAAGAACGCTTTGAAATCAATGTTTGCGAGAAGCAGCGCGGAAAACGAGGACGATTCGGACGGCGAAGAGGGAGACGAGGACGACGACGACGAAGGCAACGACGATGCCGACGTGAGCGATCCATCCGATGATGATGACGACGAAGACGGGATTGACACGAATATAAACATGTACGAAGATGAAGCACCGTTTGAGAGAAACTTGCGCCTCCGCGCGAAAGCGGAACGATTCGAACAGAAGAAGAACAAGAAGATACGCGAGGCGAAAAAAATCGCCTTTCAACGCCTTCTCGATATCCAAGACGAAACCGTGAAAAATCGCGTGCGATTGAACCATCGAGTACTCGAGCTCGAACAAACAAAACACAAAGTCGAAGTCGAAGTGCTATCGTTGGAATATCGTGCGGCGAGAGTGTTCGAACGGTTAAGCCGAATTGAGATTTTGGACGACGAGGACGAAACGATGTCGCGACCGGACGAGACGCTCGAACGATTACAGCGCGAGGCGCGCGAGGCCAAAACGGCGTTCGAGAACCACGGACCTGAGCTCGCGAACGCTAAGATGCGATTAGAAGCAACGTCAGACCAATTAAAGATGAACGAACGACAATTTAGACGAGAGACGAGGGATTCACCGGCGGCGGCTATTCACGCCGATACTTTGTTGGTGTTGTATCGACAAGACGGTCCAGTTTTGCGCAAGAAGAATACTTCTTCTTCCTCCGCTTCTTCTTCTTCGAATATTAACACTGGACATAATGCGACGTCTACCGAAGCTTCTTCTTTAGCAGCCGAACGAACGAAGCTCCGCCGCGAATCCGTTTTCTCTCCGGCGTCGATGATGCAAACGCGAAGTAAATCGATAGTCGCGTTAACTTCATCCGGAGGAGATGTCTTGGCCGAGAAAGGAGCGACGACTGCAGCAACAGTGGCGACGGCGACACTCGCTACTCATAACAGCAAACCAGCGACGTACTTTCCACTCTCACTGGACGAAACCTGGTTTGAAAAGCTAAACGCTCACCGCACGCAGAGACAAAATTTGGAAAAAGTAAAGGCGCAACAGAAAGCGACGCGAGAGACGTGCGAGGTGACGCTCAAAGTTTTAGAGCAGACGCTCGACGAAGCGACGAAGAGAGTCACCGAAAGACAGACGTATTTGAAGAAACAATTCAACGAACGGTTCGAACGCGCGAACGATTGCGACGTGACGATGAAATTACCGTGCGGATTAGTCGAAACACTTTTCCTCGACGAGGACGATAGCGGCGGTGACGATGGTGATATTTTGTACCTTCCGCGAAACATCGTCGAAGAGTTGAACACAGCTGCGAATTCGCGTCGAGAAACGATGATAAATTTGAGAATTGCCAACAAGAAACTGTCTACGAGCATCGAGTGCTCGAAATGGTGCATCGAATATGCGAAACGACGAAATTCGGAACACATCGAACGGGCGAGGGAGTTGGCGCTGTTGCGTTCGTCCAAGAGTTTACAGCTGTTTATAAAAAGCGGGGGGTACAGCAAGAACAGTTTAGAAGAAAACAATAACAAGAAGAAAAGGAACAGTACGAATGAACACGGCGACGGTGACGACGAAGACGACATCGACGAGAAAGAGATTGGCGACGCGGCAAACGCCAAGGCGAGGTTTCGGCACAACGACGCCTTGCACGAGAAGGAGCGTAAAATGTGCGAGGAACGTCTGAACGAGTTGGAGAAGAAGAAGGCGAAATTGAGAAAGACGATTGCGAGTTTACTGATTGAAGACGAACGTGAGCATCTGCGATCACCAGAAATGGCCCCGCACGGTACATCATCCATATCCAATGAAAGAAGAAGAAGAAGAAACGACGAGAAGGCGTTTGTAATCTCAGTCCAGTGAATAAATAATTAGAGTAGTTAGTTTTTCAATCCGAGTTGTTCGCTGACGCCGTAACTTCTCGCTGCCCCTTCTAACGTGTTTTGCAACAAAATCGCAATCGTCATCGGCCCTACACCACCTGGGACCGGCGTCATCTTCCCGGCAACTTTCTTGCAACTCTCGAAATCGCAATCGCCGACTAATCGGTATCCTAACTTCTTCGTCGCGTCGTCTTTAGCGTTGATGCCGACATCAATTACCGCCGCGCCGGGTTTCAACCACGAACCTTGGACGTACTCCGTCACTCCACACGCGGCAATCACAATATCTGCCTCTCTAATCGCCTCCTCCGGGTTCTTCGTGCGCGAATGCACTACAGTTACCGTGGCGTCGTTTCTTTGCAACAACAACGCCGCCGGCGTACCGACGACATTCGAACGGCCCACGACGACTGCTTTCTTCCCTTTCATTTCTACGTTGGAGCGTTTCAACAACTCGATGCATCCTCTTGGCGTGCACGGCACAAACCTCGGCTCTTCTCTACCTCGTTGACTCAGCGCGCCGATGTTCAACGGGTGGAACCCGTCCACGTCCTTCTCGTACGAAACCTCCTTCAACACTCGCTCTTCGTTGATGTGTTTCGGCATCGGCAACTGCACTAAAATCCCGTGAATATTCGGGTCCGCGTTATACGCTCTCACAACTTTCAAAACCTCCTCTTCCGTCGCGTCTTCGGGTAAATCCGTCCCTTCCGATCGAATCCCCACTTCCGCGCACATCTTCTTCTTCGAACGCACGTAACTCTGCGAGTCCTTCCTCTCGCCAACTAAAACCACCGCCAAACCCGGCGTGTTCCCGTTCGCGATCGTTTTCATCCGCTCCACTTTCTCTTTAATCTCCTGGCGAATCTCTTGCGCGATTTGCTTCCCGTCGATGAGTTCGCATCCCGGGGAGAATTCCCGCTTTAACACGGACGCCGCCGTGAACGCGACGCCGCCGTACAGGACTTGCTCGAACGTCGTCAAAGCATTCGACGAATTCAAAGCAGGTGGTGGTGTCGCTTTCTTGTTCGACGACAGTTGCACGCACTCATTTTTATTCCTCGGCGGCGATAACTCGTGATGATGATGTTGATTGCTGCCGCTGCTGTTGCCGCGCGCGAGTGCCATCGTCATCATCATCCCCCGGCGGCGATGGTGTTGTACAACGACAGAAGAACTTCGACGACCCCTAACGGTGGTGATCATTTTTGTATCAAAACCAACGATGCTGCGACCAGAACGAGGAGCAGTCAATCCGACGAAGGCCATTTCTCTTTTCCTTCTTTGCGCTTCTCTCCGATGATGAAAAGCTCTCCTCTCCGCGACGACGGTGATGCGATGATGGTGATAACGATGAAGATGTGCGGGTTAGATTTGTGGAAAATTTTCAAAAACTCAAGTGTTAAAACTGTTGGGTAGTAGTAAAATGTTAGCGTCGCTGTTGTTGTTGTTGTTCAATTTGCGCTATTTTTGTGAGCACGTATTCCGAGAGCACGGAGCAATTATCGTCGTTGATGTTGGATGCATAGAGGCCTTCGATTTCGCACTTGCGTCCGAGCGCGTGCATTTGCTCGAGTTCGCTTTTGAAAGTGGAGTACAGAGGCCCGCGTTTTCTCCGTAACGCGTTGGCGATATCTCGAGACTCTTTCTTCGTGTGCTTGGACGTGAGCACTTTACCAGCGGCGAGTATGTCCTCGTGCGAGACTCCGAGGAACACGGCGTTTCGAAGCGCGTACTTTGTCGATTCGTTGACATTCGAAGCACCTCCCGTGACGTATGTCGAATAGATCCATAAGCCGCTCGGATTCCAATCGACCAAGACGTAGATCTTACACGTGCGTTGTACGCCGGTTAAGGCCAGCCGATTTAAGAACGCGCGCGTCGGCAAATCCGGAAAGCCTTTCGCAGTAACAACTGCGCACGGATACCTCTCCCAAATTCGTTCTTGTACGAGTTTGTTAAACACGGCGTCCTTCTCCACGACGAGAATGAATGCGCACAGCGAGGCGTCGATGGATAAACTCTCGATCGTTTTTAAATCACCCGGGATCGTGAAGCCCGAACCATCGAGTTTTGAACAATCCACGAACGTTTGAGTCACATCGTTTCGGAGAGATACTAAACCGACAACTAAACCTTTCGATGCGCTCGTGATATTCAACGCGCCTCGATCGATGCGCAGCAAACCTGCGATATCTTTGATCGCGTTCAACACGTGAACGACTTTAGAGAACAACAACGGTTCTTTCGCGGAAGCGCAATAATACATCTCCCTTTGCGTGACTGTCTTCCCTTGACGAACGTTCGTGTGAATCAAGTTCAACATCGCGATGACTCTTGCAAACGTAATCGTGTTCAATCGTATCGACCTCGTTTTCTCGCTTTCAACAAATATTTTCTCGTTTTCAGACCACTCGTGCAAAGGCACGTGCAGGTCGTAATACTCGACTGGAAACGCCTCGTCTCGACAAATCTCCGACGCGAGACTGGACATCAATCGGTGCACCACGCGCTCGATTTGAAAACACACCTGATCCGCTTCATCCGCGATGTCTATGCGAGGAGGAGAAAGAGAACGAGGAGAAAGAGAACGAGGAGGAGAAGGTCTTGGCGCCGGACTGTCTTCCTCCTCAAAGTCGTCGTCGTCGTTGTTGTTGTTATTAATATCTTCGTTCATTTCCGGCGGTGATTCCAAGAGCAACAACTTTTCGTCGTCGTCGTCGTTATTCTCGTCTTGTTGGTCTTCTTCCTCTCGTCGTCGTCGTCGTCGTCTGGTTACGGTGGAAGCCGCAAAGAAGCCGGACATGATGATTTGATTCGACGCGTCGAGTATTTTAAAATCTGACGACGAAAATCCTTCACTTCTTTCTCTCTCTCTCATCGAATAATGTCTCTCAACGGCGGGAAAAACAAGAACAAAGGCTTCGCGAACGCGAAGCTTCAAAGAAAACTCCCTCAGCCTCGCACGTTTTTCCAGCTCAATTGCAACGGTTTGTTCGAACATCCGAGATTTTGTCGAAATTCTCGGTACGACTTTACGAATCCGAACCAGACGATGACGAGGCGAAGCGGCGAGTGCGGATGTTGCCCGCCGGATTCGTATTACGAGACTGAGTTGAAAAAGGTTTTTGAATACGTGCGAGAAAATCAGTTCCACTTGTGTTATTTCAGCGAGACGTGGGTGTACGGAGAGGACGCGAAAGGCACGGAGCCGGTGACGGAACATCCTCTCTCGTGTGGCCCAGGTGGTGCTCAGAATGGTGGAAGAGAGGAGGAAACGTGGCTTCATAAATACGGGTTGAGCGAGACGTACAGAGCGTATTTTTCGCTGCAACACCGTAACTACTTCGGGAGTCGAGATACCGCGTGGGCCGGGAACGTCGTTTTCGTGCACAAAGACGTGCAACCGCCGGTGAAAATTCTAAGACACGCGGATATCGGCTTGACGCAAGGCAACGCTCAGTACCAAGGTCGGTATCTCGAGTTTGAGTTTCCGGATGGGTTTCACGTTTTGACAACATACATGCCGTTTAGTGGGTTTAATGATAACAGATCGAGGACGAAGAAAAAGATTGCTTTGAGGAAAACGTTGGACTTAGCGGTGAGAGAAAGGTTAGTGCAGTTGCGCGAGGCGAAGAAGGAGTTTGTTTGGATGGGCGATTTGAACGTTTCTCCCGGCCCGTTGGATCATTTTTTAGGAGAGCCGGGGAGAGAGGATGAGTACGCGATGTCGATGCAAGAGAAACAAGACGGGACGCACATAGAAGATATAGACGACAGAGGGGAGTGCGGTTACACGCCCAACTTGAAGAAACGGTTCCACGAAACCGTGCGATTGGCGGATGGTGTGGACGCCTTTCGACACTTGTCTCCTTACACACGGATTTACACGCAACCACACCCCGCACCGGGAATAACGAGGTGGGATCATTATATCGTGAGTAAGAAAATAATCGAGGAAAATCGATTAGAGGAGTGCGAAATATATCCGGACAAATGTTTTAGCAGCGACCATTGCGTGGTAACGATGAAGTTGCGTTCGGCGAGCGAGGCGGCGACGAACTCGTCCAAGAAGAAGAAAGTTTTTGAAGAAAACGACGACGACAGCAAAAATAGCAAAAACATGTCGATGCTCGAACAGCTGCGCGCGACAAGCATCGACATGCAACAGCTGCGCGCGAAAAGGCTGAAAAGATTCGCGAATCAATAGGTTGGTATTAAATTGAGGCCAGTTTTGAATTTTTTGTACCACCCAATCGCGGTTTTGAGAAAAACCGCGACAAGGAGAGAAACACTACTTTACTAGTTCTAATGAATAAAAAAAAAGACATATAAACACATGTTTACATATATATTAATTATGAGTCTGACGCTCTCCCAACTGAGCTATCGCGGCTTATGATGTTTCGATTTTATATCGAATGGTGTGTGCCTGCCACAATCGGGTTTCGATCCCGAGGCCTCCAGATAAACCTTGGGTTGTAGGGTTTAGTATAAGAAATATGAAAAAATTACATTTTTATGTATTTTTTCTTCTTTTGTTTTTTCCTCTTTCGACTGCTTCACAACAGAAAGAAAAAAAATTCGATCGAATTTTCGATCATCACGCGCTGTACCAAACCGATGATGTTGCACTCGTCCTCGTCGTCCTCGTCGGTGACGACGACGAATAATACTAACAGTAACAACAACAGATGCGTAATGAGCGCGAAAAGTTGTTATTTTTTGAAGAATCAACGACAACAACAACAACAACAACAACAAATCAGACGACGCCAACGACGGGTAAAATTCGTTCCTCACGCCGCCGGCAAGAATGCATCGTCTTCAACGAACAAAAACGAGAAAGGAGAGGACCTTTCAGGACCAGAAATCTCCGAAGAAGAAGTGAAATCGAAAAACCAACTCTTCGGCCAAGAAGTTTTAAACGTGGACGAACTCGACGAGGAGGTGAAATCTCTCGCGGTGTCCAGCGAAGAGACGCAAGTCCTCAATCGAGAGCACCACATCGAAGGGTTCGTGGCGATATCGGACAGCGGAAGGTCGGGCGCGAGGAAAGTTTTATTGACGCACCCATCCGGAGCGACGTGCGAGATTTACACGAAAGGCGCGTCGGTCGCGTCGTGGACGTTACCGAACGGAGGGGAAGTTTTGTTCACGCCAGACTTTTCAGACTTTAAGAACGAAGCGCCGAGAGACGCCGGGTTGAGCTATAACTTCCCGCACTGGGACGGGTTCGATTTGCATTCGATGAAGAAAAAAGGAGAAGAAGAAAACGAAGAAGAAGAAAACAAAGGAGATGCAAACGAAATCGACTCGAAAGAAGATTTTAACATTCGACAGATGAACTTTGATATTTTGGATACCGGGATAAGAGAGTTGTGGAATCCGGAAGACAACACGTACACGGCGAACCCGTACGTGACGATTTATACGACGGACGACGACCAATCGAGGAAGAAGTGGAACGACAACGCGTTTCAAGTCACTCTTACTTTTACTCTCGAGTTTGACGCGTTGAATATATCTCACTCGGTTGAGAACAAGAATAATAACATAGATAATGGAGAGAGCAGCAGCACTAGTAGCAACAACAACAACAACGTAGACGAATCATCATCAAATCTCGATTTCGAGTACGCGAGCGGGTATCGAGGCCACGTGAGAGTGGCAGATTTAACCGCGGTTCCACCGCGAGCGTATTATTTAGGCTTAGACGATTGCGTGTATTTCGACATGACCGACACCGAGAAAACTGGAGGAGATCCGCAGGTTAAGTTTACAAAAGATTTGGACGAGTACGACGAAAAGTGTTTCACTCTGAAAGAGAAAACGGAAAGAGTGTACGCCAACGTGAAGAGAGACTCGACGATGTTGGAAATAGGAACGGGCTCATCCATCGTCATCGAAGATTACGATAGATTTGCCATTGGATACGACTTTCCGGACGAAGAAACTGCGATGAAGCAAACGGGAAACTGGCACGATCGCGCGGTATTTTCGTACTGGAAAAGTAAAGAGAAGAAGAACGACGAGTCGTACCGATGGTTCTCCGGTCTCGGGTTTGGGAACATCACAAAGTTGGTCAAATTAAAAGCTGGGCAAACGCAAACGCACACGGCGCGATTAGTCGTTCGGGATGCAACGTTGTCTGAAAACATCATCAAAGAGCGGGACGCAAAACGATCGTACGAAGCAGTGGAGAGAGAATTTTCCAAGAGAGAAGGTTACAACATGGAAGGCTCGGAGCTACCGCAAGACTTTCAATAATATTATATAACTAATAATAAGAATACATTATGTGTGCTATACGTAAAAGCATCGTCGTCATCGTTCGTGATAAACCCAACCGCGCTCTGATGCTAAACTCTTTCTTCTAAACGCTACTTTTCTCTTCGCCACTCAACCCGTTCTCCGAGAAGGTCTCTGAAGTTCCATCCCACTCCGGCGCTTGCAATATCGGCCAATCGCCTCGACATCCCATCCTGGTATACAAACTCTTCTTGCCGGCAAAATGTTCGTCGTTATCGACCAAAGCTTTCACGCCTTCCAACACCGCCCGAACCGTCTTCCCCTTTTCCTCTTCGTTCAACTCCTTTCCTTTCAAAACCACCCGAATATCCGCCAACTCGTACGCCTCCCGCTGCGGAAACCTCTCCGGGTTCTCTTCGCTCAATTTCGCCGACTCTTCGTCGTCCACCCATATGGTAATCATACCGAATATCCACGCCCAACAGTCGCCTCTGGCTAACGCCCCGACACCATTCGCACCGCACGTCGCCAACGAAACTCTCAGAAACTGCGACAGTTGCTCGTGCACGGAATTCTCCACCATCAGCGCCTCCGCGTCGCCTTCCAAACGAGCGATATCTTCCCTCGATTTCCCGTCCGATATCCCTCGAATCAACTCTGGCACCGACATCGGAGAATACGCCAACAAAGGCGCCAACAACTCGCTCAACTGATGATTCGCTTTTTCATTTTCGCCAACTGCGACGACGTTGACCCCTCGCAAGAGTTTTGCCACCGCATTCGCGAGCTTTTGGACCTCGAACTCCTCCGGAATACTTTCGCCTTTCTTTCGTCCGTGCGCTCGTAATGCGGACGATGATGATGATGATGATGAGTATCGACGGGGTTTATTATTCAACGAAGAAGAAGAACAACACGAAGAACAAGAAGACGAGCGTTTCCTCGAGGACAGCAGCGCGAATACTCGAGCGTCTGTTCTTTGCGCTCGAGAAGGAGAGACGCAGCACGTTCTCATCGTGCCGATGACGACGATGATGATTTTGTGAGTTGTGGTGAAAAACACGAGCCTTTATTGTTTATATTGTATTCTCTCTACGTAACGTGTATGTATATATAAAAACTTATATCCCGAATTCAAGGAACGAACAACTCGTTGTTATTGTCGTCGTCGTTGTTCTCAGAGATCGTATCTTTTTTAACGAGACTCAACCGCCGCCGACGCTCTCGGCGTGTACAACTCTCTCCTTTTGGTCTTTCTCGACGTCGCGGCGGCTCTCTCCACGGCGTCGACGACGCACACGAATTGCTTCTTCCCCGCGCCTTTCTTAAACAAGATTTCCCCGTCTCTCAACGCGAACAAAGTGAAATCCTTCCCGGTTCCAACCCCTGGCCCGGCGTGGAACTTGTTCCCTAACTGTCGGACGATGATGTTCCCCGCGCGACATTTTTCTTGGCCGTAGAGTTTCACCCCTCGGTATTTCGGGTTCGAATCGCGACCGTTTTTGACCGACCCGGTCCCTTTTTTGTGCGCGGCTTCGACCGTGAAGGAGAATTTCGAGGATGTGCTCTGTTGTTTGTAATAAAAGAAAGAATATAAAGAGAGAAAGAGGTGTTATTCGCGTTAGTTTTGTAAGAAAGAGCGCGAAACTGATGGCAAAGTCCTCGTCATCAATCGCCCATTTTATCCTCTCTCTAGGGTTGAAAATCGAGAAGAATTGGAGGAAAACCTGAAAATGTTACACGAATAAACGATCACTCACAGTAGTAGTACTCGTCGTCGTCGTCGCGACGGCGGAGGAAGAGCCGGTCACGTTTCGCGCGAAAGACAAACTCGTCGCACTCGCTGCTAAGAAAGAAGACGCGAGGCAAGACATTATTAGTAGTATTAGATGACGATGGTGAGATGATAACTTTTTTTTTCTTGTGTCGTCGTCTGTGTGTGAAAGGAGAGAGATCGAAGCAGTTTTATTTAGGGTGTTATTTATTTAGGGTGTACGAGGTGTTTAGGGTTTAATAAATTTTCTTTTTTTCTCTCATGCATCATCATCATGACACGACGAGAAGCGCTCGTTCGCACGCGAACGCTAACGGGTTCGCGCCTTTACCGCCGCACGCGTCGAGAACTTCACTCTCTTTACCCGCGAGTTGTTCTCTAAAACCTCGGAGTAATCTCTCGATGCGTTTATTCAAACGAGCGTCGGCACCGGTTTGGTCGGAAAGTTCCATGGCTTTTAAGACGCACGAGCGCGCGCACAAGACGGTGATTTCAGACGCTTTTTCTCTCGCCACCGTGACGAACTGTTTCATTTCCGAAGCGCCGGCGTCTAAGCTGGCGGCGAGTTCAACCGCGGCGGCTTCGGCCGTTTGCGCGCGCGTCGCTTCGTGCATCAAACCATCGGCGAGGAAACGTTCGGCAGCTTGACCAGCCGCTTCGGCTTCGCGCTCGGCGTCGTGGACGCGGTGAAGGATGCGCCGGGTGCGCTCTAACGCGTGCTCTTCTTCCGCGGTGGCGTGTTCGAGGACGTAGCCGCACGTGTCGGAATACAAGACTGGGTTTTCCGCGTATTTCATGCCCGCCCATTCGGCGACAAAGGCGATGTCGCACAACTTCGCGCAAATAGTTCGATCGACGGCAATTTTCGCGTTTTGCGAGCCTTCCCAAACGTTCACTATGGCTTCCAACAACTCCCTCGCTTTCGTGGAGGAATGGTCGATGAGTTTTCGAAGCAAAATGTCGTATCGAGTCAACAACGTGTCCAAGTGTGTGATGCATTTTTGTCCGTGCACTAAGATGGCCGTCGCGACGCAAGCCAAGCACTGTTCGGCGGTTAAGCCGCCCGAGGACTCTTTCAACCACTGTTCGAGCTCGTCCGATGGTGTTTTCGCTTTTAACATTTCTCTAATCGTATCGATGGCGTTGTTCGTTTGCGCGTTGACTGAATCGACGTACGCCTGGTTAATCGTTTTCGCTTCTTTCGGTAACAAGTCATAAATAGCCTCTGGAATGGACTCCTTGACATTTTTCGGGTACGAGAGATCGCACAATTTACGCAACAACGTCCTCACAAACTCTCTTTGCGGCGATCCGTCTGGTTGTTCGCTGACGTGAACCCACGATTTCCACGGCCACACTAAATCGAAACACGATAAATGGTGCGCCATCCACGTCGCTAAACGTTCGCGCAATTCTTCATCTAATCGGTCCATCGCGCGGAAAAGCTCACCGACGGTTTTTGCCATCTTTGGTGGAAAGGAGGGGATCGCTTTACACAAATCTTGAATGACGACGTGGTAAAAGACCGGCTCGAATCGCGGCCGCGGCAAATTTAACAATTCTCCGAAACACGTCTCCGCGACCAAGTATTGACACCTTTCCGGATGATCTGCGGGTAACGGCAACGTCGCCAGCTGTTCCGTGGCTGGATGTAACGCCGCTCTGCGAAATCCAGGTTCAAACGCCCACAAAGTATCCACGACGTGTTCTTCAGCGACAAACCTCTCCAGAGGCTGCCAATCGTTCTTCTCCCATCCGCCTTCCGTTTGCGCTCGATTGATCACTCTCAATCGAGGTCTGGAGGGAAACTTTGTCAACGCTGTCGCCGCGGAATCCGAATTTAAATACTCCTCGTAATCTGGAATTGTAATTTTCGGCGCCTCCACGGTGGAAAACGAAAACAACTCTTGCTCGAACGGTTCTTGGACGCCGACGATGCCGGCGACCGCCCACCCTTTCAAGCCTCTCTTATCTGCCTCGTTTACGCGTCCCCAAAGCTCCTCTAACGCATCCGGTTCATGACTATTATTTTTATTTTCTTCTTCTTCTTTGCTACTATCTGTTTTTGCTAATAAAACCCTGGCGCACTTATCAAACGTCGGGTCTCTCGCGCCCATATACTCCTCCATCGTCCTCGCGAACTCCTTGTACATTCCTTGCACAACCTCATCCGTCCCTTTCGCGAACGACCCGTTCGACCACGGCAACGCGGACAACACCACCGTCGCTAAAAAATCCGCTCTCGGCTGCCACGCTTTCGGATTCAACTGATTCTTACACGCCTTGGTCTTACTCATCGCCACGCACTTCTCGGCGAACCTCGTCAACACGTCCACCGCGGACGCCTGACTCACCAGATTCGTCACCGACGCGCACACGATAAATCGCACCAACAACTTCACCCTCGTTCGCGCGTCTTTATCCTCGTCCAATCGCATCAAATCGTGTTCCAACGCCTCCCCAACTCTCGATAAAAACTTCTCCGAAAACTCCAAGCCAAACTCCTCGGAGTTGCTTTTTATCAAAGCGATCAGTAAAGCGTACACGGGCGTTTTCACCGGTAACTCCGAGACGCACTCCAACGTAAATCGCGTCACGTCGTCGCCGATTTGTTGTATGTCCGGAGCGATGTCCAAGGAGAGATTCTTCACGTTCTGTTCCGAGCCGTCCAAATGGATTATGGCTTCGCGCAATTCTCTCATCGGCTAATATACGCGCGCGCGGTAAAAACACACATCATCACATCAAATCACCACCAAGTAGTCAAAGAGTTAAAATGAATTTGGAAAAAAGAAATTTTTGTTAGTAAACCACAACACGCGCATCAACACCGAAGACACAGAGAGAGAGAGAAACGAGGCTCAGAGGAACCTTTCAGAAGAGAACGACTTCTTTCTGCGCGTCAAGAAGTCGTCGTCCTTTTCTGAGGAGCATCGCGACTGCGAGCGAGAGAGAGAATTCTCATTCTCATTCACACACACATCGGGCGGCTCGATCACAATCCAAAATTATATGTCTCTCCCTTTCTCTCTCTGTTTCGTTTTAGAAAAGCAAAGAGAGAGAGAAAAAAACGATGATCTAAACGCGCGAAAAGCGAGAACGCTTATCGCGTTCTGGGATGCACGCTACGCGTGCGAGAGAAACAGAGTTCAACTTACGTCGCCGAGCTGTCCTGGCCTCATCCTTTTTTTTTCTAATCGCCTCCTTGAAAGTAATGGTGTACAGCTTTGCGTCGACTCGAGTAAGCTTTTTGCGTGAGAAAAAACAAAACCCTAAATTAAAAGCTTAAATAAAAAGAGAAGAAAGAGAGGAAAGACGACCGCACAATACACCAAAGTCTAAAGCGAGACGATGACGACGACGACTTTTATGAGAAGAAGAGCTTTAACAGCAGCAATTTCAGGAGCAGGAGCAGCGAGAGGAGGAGGAGGATTTGGAGGATGTGAAATCCCGTCGACTTCGGGAAGGATTTTTACGACGAAGATGATGATGGGTTTTTTATCAGACGCGAATGGGAGCAACGCCACGACGGACGACAACGATTACGTTGGAAACGGAAAGAAATCGATATTAAAGCAGCAGCGAGGACAAAACTACACGCAGATGCGAGCGTACGCGAACGATCCAACCATCGACAAAGGTCTCTTCCCATCCGCTCGGAAAAAACACGAGCGAGAACTCAACGCAGAGAGGAAGAAATGGCGAGAAGAGTTCGAGCTCGAGGCGGAGAAACGAAGGGAAAAGAAGGAGAAAGAGGACGAAACGAAACACCGAGAAAGAGACGAACGAAGACGACTCAAAGCCACCGCGTTTAAAAACACGACGGGCGAGAGAGAAGCACTGAAGAAAGAAAACGACAAAAGAAGAGAGGAGAAGAGAGCGAAAACAGAGCGCATATTGAAGCAAAAACTCGCCGCGACGGAACGTAGGAGTCGGTGGCGAAACGTCGAGTTGTACGCCGAAGCGACGAAGTGGATCACGCGGGAGGACCTGGAAAAGAGGATCGAGAAAGCATTGAATCGTCCGGAGAGGATGTACTAGAAAGAGAAAGATAGAGAGAGGTGAACGTTGTGCGTGAGAGTGAGTAGTAAAACCACGTGTAATAGTACCTTACCGCAGACTTGTCTGATCCGTTTTTCTCTCTCCTACCACTCGAAAATTCGCCACTTTTTCCACAGGCACAAGCCGGAGTATTCTACACACAGATCGCGTTCTTTTCGCTCGCACTTGCCCCCCAATCCCGAGCGTAGTACCAGTAAACGACTAATCCCGGCAGACTTTTGGGCTTTTTTCTCTTTTCTTTAAACGAACGACGGCTCGTTGAGGATGACGACGATGCAGACCACGGGAAGAGGACGAAGAAATTGCGAAGATCGGAAACGCGCGATGAAAGAAGGAAAGTTGAGTGAGAGGAGACGAGCATCGTTAAACGCTCTCTTAATATCCTTCGTGATTGGCTCTTTATCGTTACTCCTTTTCTTCAGTTATTCTTCCTCTCCGTTTGTTTTCGCGGACGAACTGTTAGCGCAAGAAGCCGAGATGGAAAAACGAGTCACGTGCGGATCCGCCATAAAACTGACCCACACCGCGACGAAGGCGAAGTTACACTCGCACGGCATCGGGTACGGGTCAGGGTCCGGTCAACAATCCGTGACTGGTTTTCCGGAGTCGAACGACCCCGGGGGGTATTGGCAAGTGTTTGGAACGCGAGAGGAGCCGTGCGAACGAGGAGAGGACATCGCGGACGGTCGCGTGATTCGGTTGCTGCACGTGCAGACGAGGAAGTGGTTACACTCGCACGCGGCGCATAGGAGTCCGTTGACGAATAATCAAGAAGTGAGCGCGCACGGGGACGACGAGAATTCAGATGCCGGAGACGAGTGGAAGTTTGAAGTCGCGGATGGGAATAAAGGCGATAAGGCTGGGCCAGTTTGGAAGAAGGATCAGAAGGTGAGATTGCAACATCGACAGACGAAAGCGTTTTTGAGTTGCTCGAATACAAAATTTCAAAGGCCGATTAGCGGGCAAAACGAAGTGTGCGGGACGAGCAGGTCGGATGCGAATAGCGTGTGGAAAGCCGATCAAGGCGTGTATTTCCCGAAAGTAGAGTTGTAATGATGATGATGATGATGAGGAAGAGGATGAGAACTCGCGTTGAGGAGTTCATTTTTTATTTCAAAATAGTAGTTTGAGAGTTTGAGTACACAACGCGACTTGACGAAATAGGATCTCTTTTTTTATCATCGAGCGGAGCCCGGCGGTAAGCCTTTCTTGGACGCATCTCGTGCGTCCGCATCCGTCGCACCTTTCTTCCAATCGTTTTCAGTCCTATTATTGTTGTTGTTATTATTTTGACTCGCTGCATTTACATTCTCTCCTTTTACGTTGACTATGATCGGCGTCGCTTGCGGTTGTTCTCTCGCTTTTTGATTGAACCACGATTTCACGCCCGACCACGCTTTCTTTCCGGCTTTTTCAAAATCCTCTTTACTCTTTGCATCTTTTAACTCCCCCCACGCGTTCGTAAGCGTGCTCTTCAAATCAATCGGTCTCAATATCGCCAAATACGCGCTCGTCATCATCCACAAAATGACGACTCGTATCAACATCCTCGTAATCTTACTCGCCGCCGCAACCGCGTCGGACGCTCGCACCCACTTCGTCATCCAAAAGAAACCAAACAATACGCCCGCTTTCATCAAAACCTTCCTATCCATCCCTAACACCCTCTGCTTATTAAATGTCAAATCCATCCCCACGTTCTTCTCTTCCATCTTTAATTGCACTTCGCCTAAAATCTTATCGCTCGCGGCGGCTACAGCGGTAAAAAATCCAACCGAAGACAACAGAAACGGCCAAAAGTTAAATCCACCAAACATGACACAAAACGGGACAAACATGACGAAATAATTCTGCCTGTAGTACACCAGATTCGATTTCAATCGTTCCACACCTTCTTCTTTCGTTTGCGGGAAATTTAAGGACGGACTTTCGATTTCGTTCGCGTTTACGGTTTGTTTCTCGTTGTCCACGTTCAAGACATATCCGGCTGGTCGCATGCCCCAAAACTCTTTCCAAGGTTTCGGTAACGCGTCCCACGGTTGTTTCTTTAACGATTGGAAATAATTGGAAAAGTCGTCGTCGTTTTCAGTCCTATTGTTGTTGTTATATGCGGAGGAGGAGGAGGAGGAGGAAGAGGCTGTTCGACGCAACGCTTCTCGCCGTCGTCGTCTAAAGACCGTTACAACTTTGGCATTCGTATTCGTCAAAAACGCATCCGCACAAAAAGAAGTCGTCCTAAAACGCACCGTTTCCGTCCGCTTTGTCGTTCTCATCATCTTCCTCGTCTTCTTCTGCTCTTCGGAGGAGGAGGAGGCGTTAAAAAAGGTGGTTTTGATGGTGCCACTCCTCGAAGAAATCATCGTCGTCATCGGTGTCTCTCTGCTCGTACTCGTTAGTAGGGGTTCGTGTGTTTCACAGAAATGAAGAAAAACAGACTTTTGAGAAAAAAATTCAAAAAAAGAAAAATTTTACTTGACTTTTTTCTTTGGGCATTCCACACATATAAAAAGTTCTCACTAGAAAAGAGAGGTAAAAGAGAGTTGTCTATATATACATATATATATATATATATAAGAGAGGAGGGAAGCAGTTTCAGCAGTAGCAGCGGCGAGAGAAGTTGTCGTTGTTCTCGTTATCGAGCGAAATCTCTTTTCTCTCGTCCGTTTCTTTTTTGTGTGCTCTGTTGACGAGAGAATTTCCATTTTTTTTTCTACTCTCTCTGAAATTAAGAAAAACATTTAGGACGACGATGCGGGAAGAAGAAGAAGAAGAAGCAGAACGAACGATGCACGCAACGACGACGAATACGGCACACGAATTACGCGTGATCGTGCGAGACGCGAGAGGGATGCGCGAAGAAGCACCGCTGAGAGTGCACGCGAAATTTGACGACGAGGAAAAGATGACCGTAAGTGTAACAGAGCGTATATCTCTCTTTTTTTGTTGTTTGTGTGCACTCTCGAGAGAGAAAATGTGTTGACCAAAGAATGGAGTTGACCACCGCTGACGCACCATTTTCTTTCCTATATTTAAAAATGAAAACAGAAAGCGGCGAGACCGTCGACGAACCCGAAATGGAACCAGCAGTTAGTGTTCTCGCGAACGCCTTCGGAGATGAAGAAGATATTGCAACGCGGCGGCGCTTCGTTGAAGTTGACCGTACAGACGGCGAATATGGCGGAGGAAGAAGAGGAAGAAGAGCTTTCGCGGTTGACGAGCGGTGGGAGTTCTTCAACGAAGAATAAACACGGGTGGATAATCGTTGAACCGAGGACGTTGCGGGCGAACGCGACGGCGATTAAAGCGGCGGGGATTGATTGGAAAACGACGAGAGGGATGCAGATGGTGGGCGAGTGGACCGCGCTGGCGGCGGCGAAGTATCGATTGGCGAAATCGAGGGAAGTGCCTGAATTGAGAGCGTTTGCGTTCGTGAGAGAAGTGTTGGTTGGAGAAGAGGGAGATGAAGATGGAGACGAAGAGGTTGGGTACGAAGAACGAGTGAGATACGGACACGGTGGCGTGCAATTAGAGTTATTCGACGACGAGGACGAAATAGACGACGAAATAGATACGGTGTTGAAAAATTTATCGGTTGATGAAGAAGAAATGAGCAATCGCGCTTCCACGAGCGATGAAGACGACGACGACGAAGAAGAAGAAGAAGAAGGCAGCGAAGACGAAGAGAGCGACGTCATAGAAAAGAAACACGTAACGGCGAATCGTGAAAATGCAAAACCGTTCTCGCTTCGAGTTCGACTCGCCTCGAGCGGTGGCGTCCCGGTTACGTTTCGACTCCCGAACGTTTTCGAGAATTCAATATTCAACGTGACTTCCTCGTATAGCAACGACGAAGAAAACAAGAAAAAGTATAAGAAATCAAGAAATGCGAATAGAATAGGAAAAGGCGTCGACGATGCGATAACGTTCAAGTTTTGGGCCAATCCGTCGAGTTTAGCCGAAGCGTTGTCCTCGCCGGACGCGCTTTTGAAAGTGCACACATCGTCTTCCGTGTCTTCGGTCTCGATGTCGGGATTGTTACAGAAGCCAACCGTGAAAGAGTCTCTCGTGATTCGCGAAGAACAGGAGAAAGTGCGTCTCGAACTCACGCTTTCGGATTTATCTTCCTCGTTTTCTTCGCCTCACTTTGTCGAAGAGGACGAAGAGCAGGAAAACTTTGAACCGAAGCCGAGACCGCCTTTGGCTGCGCGCAACCCGAAACCGACAGATTTTCACGACCGCATTCGCCGAACGCGAGCGAATATTCTTCTTCAACAACAACAATATAAGAACAAGCAACATCGGCAGTCGCAGCTGTCGCAGCAGCAGCTACAACAACCGACGTTGTCTACGTATAGCTTCCCATCCGAAGACGACGTTCGAAACACTGCGGAATACAACGCCGCTTTCGCGCTCGAGAGCTGGAAGCGCGAACGCATGCTTGCCTGGGAGAGCAAGTTCACCGAGGAAGCTACCAAACGCATGCAATCGCTCGAGGAAGCCTGGAAGCAACGCGAAATTCAAAGGAACAAAGAATTCGAACTCTCGTCTCGTCGTGCGAAAGACGCGGAAAACAAATTGAAAGAACTCACACGAATGTTGGAAAATCGGGAACGGGAAGTCGTTCGAGCGGAAGAAACTATTGAACGACGCAAGAAAGAACTCGAACGAGCGCACGTCTCAAAAACAGAACAATTAAAGCGCGAGTACGCTACGAAGGAAGAAACGTTAGAGAAGAAAGTTGAAAACGCCATCCGAGACCAGAAAACGTCCAAGAAGGAGCGCGACGACGCGACGAAGAAAGCGGCTAAGCTTGAAAAGCAAAAGCGCGAGATTGAAGACATGTTTTCCGAGTACAAGAAGAGCTATTTCCAAAGTGATGTGGCTAAATTGAACAGCGAGATTGCGACGTTACGGCCGCGATTAGAATCGGCGGAAAGTGCGCTGGAAGACGCGAGTTCGAGTCGAGACCGCTTTCGAGTCCAAATGCGAAAAATGGCTGCGCAGATTGTTGCGTTAGAGCGCGAGAAGGCGCAGCTACGAGACGCGTTGGAGAAAACCGGAGGTGTTTTCCCGAACCGCGCGCACGTGGCGCCAGATTCGTCATCGCTCATGATGGATGTGAGCAGCGCTTTCCGAGGAAGTGAAAGTGAGTACCGCGGCTTTGGCGGCGGCGACGACGTCGGGAACATTTCTTTTGCGGGTAAGAGTAAAAATACCAAGAAAGCTTCTTCTTCTATTTCGGGAGGAGTCGACGCTCGCTTAGACGCGCTTCTCGCATCTGAGAGAATGTCATCGTCCACGTTCAAAAAGGACGAGGATATTGAAATTCCACGGGCGAATCACCATCCAATGTCGATGGTTGAAAAGCGAGCGTTGGAAAAAGAAGTTCGACGTTTGGTCAACGAAAGAGGTGATTTGATGCGCACGGGGGCGTATTCTTCGAACGACCGAGCGATATCGTTAATAGACGAACGAATCGAGGAGCTCTCGATGCAAATTAGCGCTTAGTAAAGATTAGTCGATAGCAAACGATATACTACGTACGTGTGTACTGCTGGTATTTAAAATTACAGTTTAATTACAATTTTACCGCTCGTTTTGCCGCTTTGAAACGCTTCCAACGCTTTCGGTAACTCCTCCCAAGAGAATTCCATCCCAACTCTTGGAGGCGGCAATTGCAAATTTTCTAACTCTGATAACAAAGATAAGAGCAAGTCACTCTTATCAAACATCCATATCAAGTTAAAGCCGGCTATGGTCTTATTCTCCCCCGGAAGTTCCATCGCGTCAATTTTTGGTCTCGTGAGGAACTTTTTAATCAATACCAACCAGTTCCAAAGATTATACCACTTAACGCCTCCGCGAGGCGTCATATCCGCCGCGCCGTAAACAACGTACACACCTCTACCTTTTGACAAGTTGTTCCACCCACCTTCGAAAAAATCACCTAACGTCGCATCGAGGACGATATCGACTTCAGACCGGTCGTAGCTGCGCTGCGCGGCTTCTCTCACCTGGTCTCCAAAAGTTTTTCTATCTCTCACGATAATCGCGCTCGCCGGTAACGAACCTCCGTGTTTCTTCTCCAAAAACCCTTTCTTACTCTCATCGCCGATAACCGCAATCGCTTTCGCTCCAACCTTGTCGCAAATTTGCAACGCTTGCGATCCGCACCCACCGCTCGCGCTATGAATCAAACACACGTCGCCCTCGCGTATCCTCCCGAGCGCGGATAATCCGTAATACACCGTGAGCGATTGCACGATGAACGCAGCACCTTCCGAGAAACTCCACGCGTCTGGAATCACGCGAACTTGATGTCTGGGAACGTCCACGACCGTGGCGAACGCACCGAATCGAGTCACCCCCATCACTCTCTTTCCGATTAAACTTGTCTCTCCTTCTTTTCCTCCTTTTCCTTCCTCCACGCACACACCTGCGAATTCTAAACCAGGAATAAACGTCTCGTGTTTCGGCGTCGCGCCGTACAAACCGAGCACGGTAAACACGTCCGCGAAGTTCAACCCGATATGTTTCACTTCCACGCGAACTTTGTCTTCGTCTTCTAACGCAGATAAAGGGACGTCTTTGCGTAGTTCTAACGCGGATAAACTTCCCGGTTTGGAGACTTCCCAAACCTCTCTTTTATTCGTCATCGATGATGATGATGATGCCACGACGACTGGGGGTGTTCTTCTTCCTTTTCGCGAGAAAAACGACGACACAGTAGACGGGTAAAAAAGGTTGTTGTAGTTTTGAACGACTTTGATGAACGAGGACATTCCCTCTCTCTGTATCTCTCTCTTTCCGCGTCAACTCGCGGGCGGCTTTTTGTGTCGCGTATCTGTCGATTTCCATTTTGAAAATCCCCCCACAAAGAAGTTCTGATGACATCATCGTCACCTTCCGCGCTTCGACGAAAGTTACGTAAAATACTCGATGAGAACGCGTCGAACGAATCCGTTCGAGACGCCGGTTTACACTCTCTCGCGAACGCACTCGAGGAAAACGAATGTATGCGAATGGAAATTGGAAAGTTACGAGCAGACGCGCAACTGTATAAAAAGAAAGACGCGGAGAACAAAAAGGAGATTGACGCGTTGCAAAAACTCTCGGAACCGAACGAGTGGAGTGAACAAAGGCTGAAGTTATACGAGAAGCAGTTTCGTAAGGTTTTAGAAATGCACGCGGAGACGCGCGACAAACTTAGGAAAACAGAGGCACGAATGCTTCTGCAAAGGTGGAGGTTTCTGAACGCCTTGGCGAAAGCGAGAAGGAACGACGCGAGCGAAGGAGACGTGGTGGAGAAATTAGAAGAGAAAATAGAACAGTTAGAAGGAGAAAACGCGGAGCTACGGATTGATTTCGTGACCGCGGAAAAGGCGCTGAAGAGGTTGCAGTTAGATGTTAAGCACACCATGTTGCTTCGAGCGAAAGAAAAATGGGACGCGGACGATGAAGACGACACGGATATCTCGGAATGAAACGAAGAGAAGCTCAACAACTCTAAAGCACGACGCGAGGGCTGATAACTCACGCGTTTTGTAAATACTACTGGCATGTGCTATGCTATTATGTAATACTAAAGCGCTACACGAAATAGTGAATGAACTACTTCCATATCTCGTTGATGCGCATCCGAAAACTTTCGTACGAATCGAAGCCTTTCCTACCGAACACTTCCATCCAGCGTTCTTCTAATCGCTTCTGCACGGATTCCGGGAGCTTTTTCTTCCCGTCGCCAATCTTACCGCCCGTCTCCCTGACTTTCCCCACGGAAAACTCCGGCGCATCGTCCGGTATTCCCATCTGTTTCTTCACCTTATTCCTCACGAAATGGTCGTCGAATTTCGTCTTGTGTTTTCGCATGTACTCGAACGACCCGCGACGACACATCTCCTTTAAATCCGCACTCGCGATGAAGTCTTCCCCCATGAGCTTCGCTACTTTTCTAATCACACCCGCTAAATCTTCTTTCATATCCTCAAAGCACACCATCAACACTCTCTCTGGATGTTTCTCAGCAAACTGGAACCAATCCATGTTCCATTCCCAATATTGCCCGCTGTGCGAAGCTCCGGCGAATATGGCGTCGCAAAACGTCTCCGCGCGAATCTCCTCCGGGTCAATCCCGCAATACGCCGGTAAAAACTGATGAAAACTATGAAAAACATCCTCTGGGTTCCTACACACGATCACGTATCTCGCCATCATCTCATTTCCCTTCCTCTTCGCGATCGCCTCGACGCTTTCGTGCGACTTGAACAGCCTCAACCCATGCTTCGGGTCTGTTTTGCTCTGCCCGGCTCGTAAATCCTGCGCGCCACCAATCGTCCCTATTGACCGGCAATCTTCCGCTAATATATCCCAGGGCACTTTCTCCGTGATTTCGTTAAAGTTCATCGCTTTCGCCTCGTCTAGGAATTCGTTTTCGATGACCAAACGCACGTTGTGTGAGAGAAATTGCATCCACGTCGTCCCGCTCTTCGGGTACGTGGAGACGAACACATCGTTCTCGCGGACGGGGAAATTGCGTCCGTTTTCGACCGATTTTCGCGAGTGCATTCGAGCGTTGCGTTCGAGCATTAGTTTTAATGACAACGCTTCTCTGTCGTCCTCGTCTTCGCGCTTGCTCATCATCCTTTCTTATGAGGTGAAATGTCTTCCATTTTATCCACTTTTGGACAGTCAATTTCCCCTACTTTTACTCCCCTATAAGAGCGCACATTAAGGGCAAAGAAACGGCGAGAGACACGATAACAACTACAGAGGAGGATGTTCTCGTCGTCTGCAGCGTTTCTTTTACAACCACCATCAGTATGCGCACGAAGACGGCTGAATACGAATACTACTCACGGAAGACGATGCGTTGCAAAGCGTCTCGTTAAAAGTGGATGCGATGCGTCGAAAACGTCGTCGTTTACGTCCTCGTCGACGCGCATCGAGGACGAGGGCAACGACGAGAGCAAAAAAAATGTCGCGATTAATGGTGTTGTTTCCTCCTTCGCGATATCGCTCGCGCTTTTAAGTGTTCTTTCAACGCCTTCATCATCTTTTGCGTTCGATTCGAAAACCTCCCAATCGCTCTCCGATACCGCGAAAGAGTATAAAGTCGAGTTGACATCCTCCGAGAAGGTCTCCGGTTCCGTGAAAATCACATCGAAACTGAACCGAAGTTTACAAGAAACGGTGACGTTTGATTTTTCCTCCGTCGATGGGTTAGCGCCGAACACCAAGCACGGCGTGAACATTCACGACGATAACGGCAAGAGTTGGAATCCAGAGGTAAGATGATGATATCAATTAGTATATTCTCGATCGAGGATGATATGACAACGCTTTACGTTGTTGGTTTAAGAATAACGCTGACATCTGTTCTTCTTTTTCTTCTTTTTCATCTTAATCTTCTTCTTTCGCAAAAACAGTTGCGCCCGCACGGCGCTCCGGACTCGGTGAAGAAATTCGGGGCGAGCGCGTGTCATTTCGTCGGCGACGGGTGCGTGTTGAATCGACACTACGGAGATTTAGGGAACATTTCCGTCGATAACGAAGGGAAGATTGCAAACGTGAAGGATATTTACGTCAGTTTGAACGAGAAGAAGGATAACTTTATAGGCGGGAAGGAGTTTGTGATTCGCGAGAATAGGGATGATTTTACGACGGAAAGAGACGACGGAGACGCCGGGAAAATCATCGCGAAAGGTGAAATCGTCGCGGTAAACTAAAATGTAAAATAACACTTCTCACTCACACGGCGTGTGTGTGTGTTTTAATACGTACATAAGCGCAGTGTACTAGTACATCTTCTCGAATATTCGAACGCATCCTCCTAATACGCCTTAGAAACTCTCACAACTCGAAGCTTCACAAATTCACTCCCTTTTTACAATGAGGACAAAAGAAGCGGACGACGACGCCTTCTCGACGTCGAAGAAACGCCCGTTGAGAAAACGCGCGAAGGCTGTGCCGTCGTCTGCTGCGTTCTCGTCGTTTTTCTCCTTTCTCCTTCTCGTCGTCGTCTTTGTTCTTCCCTTCTTTTTAGGGGAAAATGTCACCGTTCGCGCGGAGGAAGAAGGAAGCTTTGAGAGGACGTCGACGGCGCAAAAGTCATCGTTTACGTCGTCGTCTGAATCATCATTCACCTTACCACTTTCCGTCGACGTCCTTTTGCTCGGATTAGACGACACGCTCGGGAACGATCCGTATTTACAGGTGGACAAATCTGGTTTGCTTTTGCACTTAAACGAAGCGTTTCAGCAGTTTTCAGTGTTACACAACGATATGAAAGAGAAAAATGTCATCGTCCCGATGAAGAGCAAAGTGCGTTTTACCATCCAATGGACGGTGAAACACGGCTCGGTATCGCTCTACGAGGAAAAGTTAGGGAAATTAAGACGGGATTACGAAGACGCGGTTGGTACGTTAAAATCGAGGCGTACGCACCGTCCTCGATTTATCGTCGACGCGAAAGCGTTGGAACCGGTCGTGGAGCGAGTGATTCGAGGGAACAACGACGAGGAAATCGATTCGGATGGGAAGTTTACGGTCGTCATCTGCTTGCCATCCGCGACGAGGATTATTTATAACTCGAACGGGACCTCCGATATGGACACGAAAGAGTTTTCGTACACGTACGGGTACGATTTGAAAAACGTAGATATGCACGAAGAGTTGAGGGCGCCGAAGAAGAGGCACAGGGAGTACGCGACGTCGAACGCGTGGGTCGGGAGTGGAAAGTACGCCGTGGTCGATTTAAGAGCGGAAGGACCGCCAGTCAAGAAAGGCCAGAAGAAGAGCACGTGGGTGTTTCCGACGAGACATAGCATCGTAGAGCCGTTTAAGGAGTTTTTGAACACGGAGGAAGGTGTTTTTGAGAGCGTACGGAGGAATTTTGACGCGCACGTGTACGGAGAATTAGGGAAGACAATATTTGATGGCGTGAGGAGTTTGCACGCGCCAGATATCGCGTTCGAGACGATGAATTTCGCGAAGCGAGTGTTGGTGCCGATTATTGCGCTGAGAGATCACGCGGCGTTCGATCCTCTCGACCCGGAGTTGCATTACGAACACGCCGATTTTAAGAATAAAGATGTCGTCGATGAAACCGCCAACGAGGCGAGCGTGGATTTACAAGCGATTGAGCGAGAAGTGAGAAAGTTCTTGCTCCCCGGTCAGGAACTCGTTTTGGTGTCTGGGACGCACGAGTTACATTTACATCACCACATTGCCTCTGCCATAGCGCGTGCGAAGAGACACAGCGTCGTGAACAGAGAGGAGCGATTCGTCAAGTTTTCGAAACGCCACGTGTTGGAAGAGCTTCGCGTTTCCAGCGACGTGCTTGGACATGGTTTGAGTGAACACGTCGAAAGAGCATCGTCTTTGTTGTACTCTAGATACGGGCCGAAAGCAGCCGAGCACGCCGCGCACGCGATGCTGTTAGATACGCATTTGAAGGAAGACGTAAACGTCGGGCATTTGCATTCGAAACGCGGCGATGTCGGGGGATCGCAGTTCTTGGCCAACAATCGAACGAATACGGTAAAACTATTCGGTACCAGAGTGGTTCCAGTGTACCTTTTATCGCTTGCATCGTACGGTAAAGGCGTTACGTTAGATGAGGACGACGGTTTAGACGTGAGTGAGAACGATGATATCACGGATGACGATGACGACGATTACATACGAAACGACGTCGCTTCCGATGAAAGCTTGGTGGTTGTTTTACAAGACGCCTCGGAGATTGCTTCGCAAGATGCAGCAATGGATGGAAGCGGTAATTCTGCACCATCGCGTAAGGGGATTCCAAATCCAAACCCGACGCGCGATATCATCGCCGGTCTCGCGAAAACGCTCGGTGCGTTGCCGTTACCGTTTGAAGCGAGGAAACACAAAGGCCGAGATTTTGAGCCGTTGCTGTGGGCGGTGGGCTGTCACCCGTTTGGCGGAGACCTTTCAAACACGGAAGATGTTTCCGAGGTCATTGCAAACGCCGGGAGAAGAAATCACATTGTCTCTCGTTTGGACTCTGCCATACACATCGTGGAAGCGGCGACGGAGACGTACAACGCCTTTGCGAGCGAATACGTCAACGAGAGCGATGACTACGAAAAGTATCACGACGCGCTGCCGCACTCTTTACCAAAACGCATTGCCAAGGAAATGCGAGAAAATCTGCGAGACATGAATGACGCGTTTGAAGAGTTAGCGAAAACTTTATCTTCGTTTGAAGAGAACGAAGACGCTGTGCACGAACAATCCGATTTCGTCTTGAGCAAAGCTATGGAATTCGCAGAACGGTCGAGATTGACGATTGAGAACGCGAGGATTAAATTAGCGCGGTGCAGATTACGTCGCGAAAAAATGAGCGTTACCAATTCGATATTGATGCTCCCGGTCTTTCTCGAAAACGTGTTTAGTGGTGAACACGTGTTCTTCGCGTTGGCGATTTTGGCGATTGTCATCTTCGCGATTAGCACCGGGAAAAGAAAAAGAAGGAAATATCCTCGTCATCAACAACAAAATTTCGGACACGTGAATCGCGCCGCCATAAACAGAGCACAAGTTACTAGCTTCTAGTCCATCGTAGTACCTTATTTTTATTTAAATAGATATTCTAGCAATTTCGCGACGACGTGTACGGAAATGCCGTTCCCTATGAGTTTATACTGTTGTCGCATTGATAACGACGGAGGGAAAACGAAATCATCTTTAATCCCGTGTAAACGACAAAGCTCAGTAGGAGAGAAATAACGGACAGACTTTGAAACTCTCTTTGCGAAATCTTCATCGCTTTCGTTATCATCATCCTTCACCAATCGATACGCGTTGTTTGCATTCACATCCCTCTTTGCGATATCGCCGTTTTTCAGAATAAAACTCCCGCTAAACACCGTTTTCCCGTACCCGGACGTAAACGTCGACGCCACGTTGTCGGTGTTGTTCTTCGATGACGACGACGATACGTTCACAACATCGAAAAATTTCCAATACTTAATCTTCTTCTCCTCTACGTCTAAACCTATATCTACTTCTTTATCTAAATACTGAGCTATATCTTCTACCGCCGTTGTTACATTTTGCGACGACATCCAAGGCGGATCATCACCGTCGATATCAAAACTCCCAAACAACTCTTTCCTTCTCGCCAACAAGTAATACCTGGGCCGTTTCACCGGAACGCCTAACATCGTCTCCGGGGACAAACCAACGAACTCTTTCACGTGATATTTATTCTTCTCTAACGCTTCAATAAACCTCTCCCGTTCCGTACCGAGCTCAAATCCGACGACGTTTTCCAACAAGATCCTCTTCGGCAACGCCGTTGTTCGAGTACCAACGCTTTCCTCCTTCTCCTCTCCGGCGTCTTCAAAGATATCGATTATCCTCGCCAACGCCGTCGACCGCGCATCTTTCTCCCCTCGATTCTTCCCTTTCCTCGTGTACGGTTGACACGGTGGCGATAAAGTCAATATCTCGCACCCATCAACCGAAGATGCGAGCAGGCGCTCGACGTCGAAACTCTCGATGTTGCCCTCCAGCACTCGAGTCTCAGAGGAAAGATTCATAAAGTTTGCTTTGTACACCGCGTTCGCGTTGCAATTGTTATCGATGGCGGTAAAATGCACTTCACTTTTATTAAACACGTTCGCGCGTTCCAAAGCTAACCGCATCCCGCCGATGCCAGAGAACAGTTCGACCACCTCGAAGACCCCGCGTTGTTCTTCTTCTCTAACGGTCTCGTCGCCGTTCTTCGTTTCCCCTAAATTCACATTCGCACAGCGCGGTAAAAGCGCTCTGTCGTTACCCCGACGACGACAAATAAGAGTATCGCGCGATAAAACGCTTCTTTTCTCTTGTACGTTTTGCGTCGTTAAGAGAAAACGGGGATAGCATTTCGACGATGCAGACGCTCTTTCGAGCAGAAGCATGTGGATTGGAAAGTGAGGAAAGAAGCAAATTTGTATGTGTATCTCTTGGTGCGTGTATTACAAAATTTGCGTGTGTGTGTGTGTGTGTGTGTGTGTGTGTGTGCGTGTGTTTAAAAGCTGTGTAACTGTCCATGCTCGTATCGCCAACCGTTTGGGAGAGGACAGTTGTTGTCGAGGAGGTATTGTAAACACTCGGGGTGGTTGTTCTTGTGCGCTTCTCGCACGGCCACAGAGTTCCAAGGCGCTTTGGCGGTTTCGTGCAAGTACTTCAAACAGTCCAAGTGGCCGTACTCGGCCGCCAACCAACACGCATCTCCGTCAAATTGATCATATTTGCGCTCAACAAGGTATTCGAGTATGTGGAGATGACCATTTAAAGCCGCCCAAGCTGCAGTTCTCCAATCCCAAGGCGCTTTGACTTTTTCGCGTAAGTATTTGAGTACCTCGAGATGACCTTGTGCAGCAGCCCATCCACACGCATACTCATCGATAGGACACTCATTTGCAACGCAATACTTTACCATTTCCAGATTACCTTGTTCTGCGGCCGTACTAATCGTCTTTTCATCCCACTTATACTTTTTCTCCTCTCGCGTCCACTTGAGCAACTCGAGTTTATTCGTTTCAGCAACTTTCCAGCAGAAATATGGTTCGTCCATCTCTTCTTCCAGCTCGTGGTTATACGTGCCCCACGGATAATGCTCCCACGCTACTTCCAAAGTCGATATCGACGACATCTCTTCAATCCAAAACTTCTTTTTCAAATCACCCGCGCGAGACGATCTCTTCACCAAAGCTCTCGTCTCCGTATTCACCTCGTACAAGAATTTCACATCATTCGCATTCAATCTCGGAAGAATATGTGTGAAACAAATATCGTCGCACTTCACGATCACATCCCACAAAGAATCTCTCTCCCCGATCCGCCTTTTCTGCGCTCGCGTCGCCACTCCCGACATCGTTCGTTCTCTCTCTCGCTCGCTCGCGCGGTGAGGTGGTATATCTTTGATGAAAGCTTTATGTATAAAAACGATTAATATTCTCGCATGTGATTGCAGAAAAAAAAGACGTTTGAGAGCAAAGCAAAAGGAATAAAAACAAACGGAAAATTCCCCCCACTTTGTTTCTTCACTTTTCTCTCTCTTTCTCTCGAAATGAAGTACGACGTGACCGTACCCGTAGGCATTGGCGAGTTCACAACCACCACCAACGTTACGTCGTCGTCTAAGGCTTTCAAAAAGAAAGGGAGATTCGATGCGGTTTCGGAACGAGAATCATCGTCAGAGGAAGAAGCGGGGGAAGGGAAAAACTCGTTGATGATTGGAAACGTGCGCGTCGACGTGCGCGATATAAACGAAGGAAAGAAGAAGAAAAACGAGGTGTATTGGAAGTACGACGATTCAGACGACGATGGTATGGATGATGACGAGGAAGACATTGAGTCGTATTCGTCCACCTCTTCTTCCTCTGATGATGGAGAAGACAACATGGAAGAGGAACAACTCTCGGATTCGGCGGAATACGAGCGGCAGTTGAAAGCAATCGCCGGGATGGCGTTGGATGGAGGGTACGGAGGAGGGTACTTGGTTCCAAGCCCGGGGTCGTCGTTTGGCGAGAGCAGCAGTTCGGGCGAAGAGGATGATTGGACGTCGAAGAAAGGACGGCAGAAAGCGTTGGCGAAGAAGCGCAGGGCGAAGCGAGCGGCGCAGGAACAATTGATGGAAGAGGAGGAGCTCGAAACGTACGTAGAATCGGTGTTGGAAACGTTGATGTATTTAGGCGAAGGGAGTTATATAGGATTACCGGCTGGGATGACGAAAATGAAATTAGAGTGCGTGAGGGATATCGTACATCAAAGAAGCGGCGGCTCGTCCGGCGGTTTCGTGTTTGAAACTTTGGGAGGCGGTAAGAGAATCCACGCCGTTATAAGGTTTCAGGGAAACTCGTCCGGGGCGAACAGAAGCGTGTCAACGCATTACGGTAAAGAGATCAAAGATAAAAGTAGAAATAGACGAAATAGACAACAAAGAGGGAGTAATGGTACCAGAAAAAACGCGACGCCGGTGTCGTTTATCAAAGCCGGCGAGGCGGCAGACTTGACCAAAGTAGAGTCCGAAGACGACGATGACAACGACGACGATATCGACGACAACGATGGTGAAAGAAAGATGTACGCGAATAGGGGATTACGACGAGCCGCTGAAGCCGAGGCGAAGGCAAACGCTTTGAGACGGGCGAGAAAGAAAGCGTCAAAAGGCGTTCCGATTGACGCCGGGAGAAACTACGCCGAATTTGAACAACACTCGAACGCTATTGGAAGTAAATTGATGGAAAAAATGGGCTTTACGCACGGCACTGGACTCGGTGCGAAGAGAGACGGGAAAGCAGAGCCAGTTGAGGCGGTGATGCGAAAGAAACGTGCCGGACTAGGCACTTGAGTAATGCAGTAGTACGAGGTAAGGGGTTTTGCTTTTTTGTTTCTCCTCTGTTTCTTTTCTCTCTTCGTTCGCGTGCGCAGTGATGTTCAATTTAGCTTAATCTTTTCTGACTATCCAACGTGAAGATACCAATGACAAATTTACTGAGCGCTTGCATTCGTTTCATTCGTTTGATGTTTTCTGTTCTATCCATCCGACTGGCGTAGCATCTGACGACTTCCCTCTTTTATCTCTCCGTTGAATAAAGAATGATAGTACTTGTGTATCAAAAATGTAAACTAAAATGTAATACTACAACATTATCGCTACAAATCCATCGCTTCAAATGCCTCTTCCTGCGCGGTTTCGTACGACGGGTTTCGCGTCATGTTCTGTTCCTCTCTTTTCACAAAGTCTTCCTCTTTCGTATTCGTCGGGTCGTCGCCGGCGTCGGAAGTGTCGTCGCCGGTATCCTCCGTATCGTCGTCGCTTTCCGCTGGTTTCGCCGCTCGCCCGCATATATACGCAGAATGTTTCTCCAGTTCCTGCATGACTTCCTCTTTTGGACGCGTGATGAGATCGGATATGCGCCAAAATTGGCACGTGGACGCGACATTTGCGCCCGATCCCGAGCTCACTACCGTCCACGGATCGTGAGGGTTCCACTGAAAATCCGTGATAGGGTTCCTGTGCCCCGAGTGCGTGAAGAGAAGTTCATCCGGCGGAGCTTCGCCGAAACGAGACTTCTTCGGTTTGTTCGTATTTCCATCATCGCCTTCGCCGCTGTCGTTTTCGGCACCAGCGGTGGCGCCGTCAGTATTAGGTTTGTCGTTGTCGTTTGCCGTCGTGGTTGCTTCTTCGTCGCTACTATTCGTTCCTTTCTTCCGAGATAAGTCCCACACGTTCAAGCACCCGTCGTCCGAGGCAGATGCAAAGACATTTTCATCGTGCGGCGACCAACTCGCGCGAAGAATTTCGCCTTCGTGCGAGTGACTCATTATCACCATATCTTTTTCCGACGCGGTTTCTCCTTCTTGTTGTTTTTTGCCGCCTTTCCTCGGAGAGGAAAATTCCCCAATCTTTCTCCAATCCCAAACTTTTACAATCTTATCTTTACCACCAGTCGCGATTAAATTCGTATTCAGCGCGTTCCAATCGACCACGTGGACGTCGACTTCGCTCGCTTTCACCGCGTTCACCGGTTTCCCGTGATCGCACCGCGAGTCCCAAAATAATAACCTAGTGTCGTCCGATACCGAACACAAAATGTTCGAATCCGTCGGATGAAACGCCACGTCTTCCACCGTATCCGTGTGCCCTTTGAACGTGCATTGCGCGTTAAGTCGAACACCTTCCACGCCGCTCTCACTCGTCGTCACTTTCCCATTTCTATTACTACTATCCACCGCCGCGTTGGCGCTAAAATCCGGCAAATGCCAAACCAAAACGTTCGTATCTCTCCCGCCACTCGCCACTTTGTACTCCTTCGCGTGACAGTCCAACGCAAACTCGGCAAACTCAGTGTGCCCGCTTAAAATCAAATCCGGCGTGCTCGGTTTATAGTTCGCATCGTCGTTCCTCACGCGACACTCTTTAAACGACCTCCCCGGCTGTCTTTTCACGTCCCACACGTACAACTCCTCCGAATCCGTGTGCGTCACCAACACGTCCGGATTCAAACTCCCAAACGAGCGCATATTATTTACTTCCCCGGGATGTATAATCGCGTGCACTTTCTTAAAGAACCCGAGGTTAATGTTCGACACTCTCGGCCCGCCGCCTCCCGCGTTCTCTCCTCCGTTCGCTATACCGTTCGCGCCAGCCGAAGCGAACCCGCCGCCGTCCGTGCCGTCGTCAAACAGCATGTGTTCCGCCGCCGCCACTCTCGGTTTCGTCACGTCCACGTTGTAGCTTAAAATCGTATTCGCGTCCGCGCCTGGGTGCGCTCCGGTTTGTTCCGTGATGTACACTCTCTGCGAGAACTTGTACTGTTTATCTTCCAGGACCGATCCCCATCGAACGGCTAACGACGGCCAAGGGACGTTGAAGTTATTGAACCAGTCGTACACGAACGGGACTAACGTTTTCCATCGCTGGTAGGATTCGTCCGTTGGAACGTACATTATTCTCGCTTTTTTGAGACGGTAAACCTACTACTCTCTCTCAAAATACTACCACTACTACGCGTTAAACAATGCGTCCCCTACTAAGAAAGAACTCTAGAATTGGATTTGGAATTGGAAAGCAGAGCGTTTGAATGCATACAGAAAGCGCCCCGGCAAAACTTAAAAAACCCTGATCTTTTACTGCAACTGTCGTTCACGCAGTTATAAATTCGCGAGTGCTGTTCTCTCTCCAGTTTTTGCTTAGTGCGTGCTCAGTGTGTGCGTGTGTTTTGAAGTGAAGACTTCAGAACGTATTCAGATTGGTTCTTTGGTTGGTTGCTTCATAACTAATCTACTCTTCGTTCTGTTAAACCTAACACGACAACACTTTTACACTCACGCACTACTCAGAAGAGAAAGAGAGAGAGAGAGAGAGAGAAAGCCACGATGTCTCGTTCTTCTTCTTGGACGAATTCGTCGTTTTTGTTCTCGTTTATGTCGTTTACGATGAGAGCAGTTTTGACGACGCTTTCCCCGTTGGGTTTACTCAGGTTCAGCATCGTGGCGAGCACAACATCATCGAATATCTTCTTTACCGTTCGAGCGGAAGGCGAGCTGAAAGTCAGAGACGAAGGGCAACTGATCGCGTCGCAACACTTCCCCGTTTTCGGGTTTATTCCTCTGGAGAGTGTCATCCCACCGCTGGAATCAGCAGGAGAGGTGAAAATCACGTTAACCATATCTGGCGGGTCTGGAAAGCAGAAAGTGAGGACGACGCCGAAGAAAGACGGGACGTTTTGTTTACTCGACGTGCCTCCGGGAGATCACGAGCTACAAATAGTCGCGATTGGGTTTTCGTTTCCACCGATCGTCGTCTCCGTGGACGGGGAGAACGACGGGGAAGTTGTCGCGCGATACAGCGAAGACATGTCGACGATATTGCCGAAAGTGAAGATGCCGGAGAAAACGACGATTCAGACGACGAAGAAGAATGATGAGGAGAACGCGAAAATGGTCGACCGCGTCGTCATCGCGCCGGTATCAAAAGTAGACTACTTTGAACCTTCGAATCGAGTGACTTTGCTCGGGTTGTTGAAAAATCCGATGGTTTTGATGGTGTTGATGACGGTGGTTATGGCGGTGGCGGTGCCTTCGTTGATTAGAAACATGGATCCGGAAGCGCTCGAAGAATTAAAGAAGGAGATGGGTAAGGGTAACGTGTTTCAACAGATGGCAGCCGCGAATAAGGCGATGGATGCGAGCGTCGAGAAACAGGTAAATAGCAAATTTGGCGCGAAGGAGGAAAAAAATAGTGGCGAGAATGGCGGTAGTGCAAAGAAATAGTTGTTGTTATTGTTTTACACCAGACTAAAACTATATTTTCTAAACGCGCTACATTTATGCCTATCCTATCCTTGCAATTTATTACTTTGCCGCCGCTTCGTCGTCAAACATGGATTGCATTTGCTTCGTTTTTGCTTTCAATCCTTCTTTGGCGTCATCCGATGCCGTCGGGTGCGTTTCGCGCAACCGCTTCTTCGTGCCCTCTTCTTCTTCTACTACTTCTTTGTCCTCGTCTCCCTCCGTCCGCGCTCGTTTATTCGCCGCTCTTTTCGCCTCATCTTCGCCGTCCGTTTTTGTATCGTCGCTCATTTTCTTCTCCTCGGTGGTAGTCACCTTCCTCTTTGGCAATTTGCTAATCTCCGTCGGCGCCGGAGCGGTGTTGAAGTACGCGTGCTTCAACGCCTCTTGACACGAAATTCGTTTCTCTGGATCGTATTTCAAAAGCTGTTCCAACAAATCAATCGCTTCCAGGTTCGCGCTGCTCGACTTCCCCCCTAATCCGCTCTTCCCGCCAACTTCCACGCCGAAAATCTTCCTCAAATCCATCTTCTCTTTCCTCGGAAAACTCATCCAATCCGGCAGCGCCGCGCACCCTTCCCACTCCTCCTCCGTCGGCGTCCCTAAAACGTGGTAAATCTTCGTCAACTGATCTATATCCGAATTTCCCGCGCAAAACGGTTTCCTTAGCATCAACTCCGCGAATACCATCCCAACCGCCCACGAATCTACCTTCGGCCCGTACCTTTTGGCGCCCAACAAAAGCTCCGGCGCTCGGTACCATCTCGCAAACACCGCGCGAGTATACTCCCTCCCATTCTCCCGTTCTGGACTCCCAAAAGCTCTCGCTAAGCCAAAATCTGCCAACTTCAGCGCCCCGCTCTCGTGCACTAACAAGTTGTTCGGTTTCACGTCTCGATGTAAGATCCAATTTTGGTGACAAAACGCAATCGCCTCCAAACTCATCCTCAAATACGACTTCACGTCCGCGATGGACAAATCGATGCTCGAATCTTTAATAATCATCTCCAAATCCCCACCCGAGGCGAATTCAAACACCAAGTGTAAGTTCCTCTTCTTGCTAAACACGTCCACCAAAGGAACGACGTGTGGGTGGTGCAGCTCTCTGAGAAGTTTAATCTCCCGAATGGCGGTGAAGTTGATGCCTTCTTTCGCTTTCCCGAGACGGATTTTCTTAATCGCCACGAACTGCTGAGAATACGATTCATCGTTAGCATCATTCGTCATCGAGGCTTTGTAAACGATCCCGAACGTGCCTTCCCCGAGCGTTTCTAGCTTCGTGTATCGGTTTTTTGTCGTCGTCATCTCTCTTTAAACTCGCACGAGTTTGGGTGCTTTTTTTTCTCGCGCGACAGTCGAAAGTGAGAAATTTTGAAACATTTTCGACACAAAAAGAACCAAAGATGTCTCCTCCTCCTCCTCCTTCGGATTCGTCTGTATTAAACGCGGAGGCGAAACTGTTCGTTCCTGGCGTCGGGATGGTCACGCCGCCTCCGAAAGAGAAGAAGAAGAAGACGAACGTTATTGGTAAAGTCGAGGAAAAGGGAGGAGAAGAAATTTCCCCGTTGAATTGGGAGTTGAACGCGCGAAACGAGCGACTTCAATCGCCGTTTACGACGCCGCCGGTTTCGACGATTTCGACGAGCGCTGGTGGCGAAAAAGAAGCGACGAGGGGAGGAGGCATGACAACAAAAGCGATCGCGTTTACGCCGGCGACGGTGAAAGAACGAAAGGACGATCCGTTCGATAAGGAGATTTACTTGCAAAAAGCGGTGACTTTAGTCAAAGAGGAGTTTACTAAAGCTGCTTCTTTGTTGCACGAAAAGGAGGAAACGACGACGACTCGGACGACGGAAATGGCACTCCACGTGGAAGTGGTTCCGGCGGCGTCCTCGGAGGACGAAGAACCGACCCCGAGGGAAAGCAAAATGCTTTCGAAACCGCTTTTATTTAACGAACGACAACACAACGGCGACGACGACGAATGCGGAGGAACTACGAGTGGCGGTGTTCTCGTGGTGAAGGAATACGGGACGCATCAACCGCAAAATGTGGAGACTTTGTTTCCGGAGGAGTCGCGCGTTCCGCTTTTAGCGGTTTCGGCGGAGAAGAAAAGAGAAGAGCAATACGGCGCGAACGAGGAGGACATTCCGGACGAGTTGTTATGGACGAAAGAAACGTTAGCGCCGCTGTTAGGGGGTGGTTTGAATAGCATTAAGACAGTAAATACACGAACAGGAGAAGACGATAAGGAGGAGGAGTTAGCTACGAGCGTAAAATTGACGTTTACCAACTACGGCGCCGACGACGAGAACGTAGTCGCCGATTGGGGCGACGCGAAAGTGCCTCTGTTGTCCGCATCGGCTGGGAATACGCCGAGGTATCTAGACGGGGGTGGAGGGCTGTTGTCTCGGCAAGGCCCGTTTTCGTATGGGACCGCCGCGACTGATGAAGTCGAAGAACGCGTCGCGACTTCTTCCTCGTCGGGAGGCTACTCGTCGGGGTCGGAGTCGGAGTCTTCATCGGGCGATGATGATGAGGAGGAAGAAGATGATGACGGCAAAGAGAATCGACAGCATTCGGCAAAGTTATTGTTGGAGCAGTTCCTCATGAGCGAAAAAAAACAAAAGAAACATCCTATTGGTATGGGTTATAAGCAGAACAAAACAAATGACATAGCATCAACGAGAGCGAGAGAAACGACGGCGCATTCCATTCAGTTCAAACCGCTTCTCAAAACGCCTCCGCGACTGAAGAAAGTCGCTCATCATCTACACGAACAACCGCCGCAACAAAGATCACAAACGACGCAGACTGAAAGAGAATCGAGAAGACAAAGCACTTCATCACCATACACACTGCTCACGACACACACCGCCGAACTACGAAGAAATGCCTTGCGAGATGATCTGTGTTGCGTCTTCCACGCCGTTCTCGTCTCGCGACCGGAGATTTTAGAGAAGCATTTGGCGCTTTCCTCGGCATCACCGTCGTCTTCTTTGCGAAATCGGGTCGCGTCTCTCGAACCGAGGAGATCAACCAGACGTCGTCTCGACCGATTTGAAGCGAACGTGGAAAGTTTTATGGTGTTCGCGTTGGGCGAAGAGGATGATAAAGGGCACCAGCAGCTTGTATCGTTTGACGCGTTCGCTCGCGCGATGCGAGTCGCGGCGACAGCGGCGGCGAGAATGACCACGCTTGAAGGCGTTCGCGATGCGGTGAACATTTTGAGTGACTTTGAGTCGTTGTTCACTCAAGATTGCGTGTACTCTTCCATAGTTCGCGAATGTTTAACTTCTGCCACAAATACGGATCAGATGTATCGCCACAGATGTTCGCGACGACTCCGAGCGTACAAATCCATCGTCTCCATCTTGAACAAAATCAAACGGTACGACCAGATGCGCGCTCAAGAATCCAACATCACCGTCGACCGCGTCTGTTTACTCTTGGCCGCCATAGACAGCACGGACACCGAATCCGAATCGCAAGAAGAATATTCTACGACAACGACGTCGCGGGACGGGGAAAATGACGCCGCCGCTCGATACGTCTATCACCTCGTCTCTTCCGCGAAGCGCAAACTTTCAGCCGAAGTCGAGAGCGGCAATACTTACCAACGCGTCCAAGAGAATAACGGATACAACAAAATTAGTAGCAGTATACACAATAGCAATAGTAGCATACAAAGCATGCCTCTCTCTGAAGTCATCGCGCGACGAAGACAGATGGTCGACGCGTGGTTCGAGACGCAACGGTTTTAATTAATACTTAAAGTGCAGAGAGTTCTAAGAATATCTCGAAGTGAAACGTCATTCAATTTCACCCGCGCGAGCATAAATTCAATCACACTTCAATCATCAATGTCGCGCGCGATTTCCACCACATCGTTTGCGTCTAAACCAACATCATTGAGGCGAACCATGTCGTCGTCGTCGTCGTCGTCATCTCGACGCGCAGCGCGCGGTAAACATCAAATCAAAGCTGGTATTTTCGAAGACGTGTTGGATTCGTTGTTACCGAAACCAATGTCCGATGCGCGGAAACAGATGGAATATTTCGACGGCCCTGGGGGAATGCTGGCGAAAATCAACCCGCTCGCGAAGAAACCGACAATGAAAGCTCCGGAAGTGATGAGCACATCCTCCGCGCAAGTTTTGTTTGATTTTGCGAGCATGAGTCAACAGACTTTTGAAAGTGAGTTCGGTGCTTTGAATGACAACGTCATGGGAGGGCGTTCGGATGCGACGGCCATTCTCGAGAATGGAAAATTTGCGGTGTTGAAAGGGATGACGGAAGACCAGTTTGGTGGTTTTGCGTCTATGAAGAGCAGAGATTTCGATAAGGCGATTAATCTGAAAGAATTTGACGGCATTTCGGTGAGATGCAAAGGCGACGGGCAGCGATACAAGTTGATTTTATACGACACGGACGACTCGTTCAACGTGGCGTTTCATCAGACGTTTGAGTGTCCAAAAGGTGGCGGCAATTTTGAAGACGTGAAGTTGTACTTTAAAGACTTCAAGCCAGTGCAGAGGGGGAGGTTAGTGAAGGAGAACGAGAGCGAGTATCGTTTGTGCGACGGGTCGAAAGTCATGGCGGTGCAGTTGATGTTGAGCAAGTTTTCGTACGGCATGGACGATAAAAACACTAATTACAAACCAGGGACGTTTGATATTGAAGTCGAACGCATGGAAGCGTTTAAGGATTAAAAAACGTGTTGTGGTGTGTGCGTGTCTTTGTATATCTGTAAACTCTAATTCAACTTAGCGCTGCTTTATTTTGCTACATCAGAAAATTAGAATCTGTATCTCCGTGTCTCTGTATCTCTACTTCTTCAAACGCGCCTGTTTTCTATCTATAGGCGCTACCACTTGCTTTGCTTTCTTTGTTTTCTTCGAGCTCCCGTCGGCTCTTTGAACCACCGGTTTTAAATTTGACTTTCGTTTTAAGAACCGGTTCTTTCCTTGCGACGGCAGCGTCTTTGCACACTTTCGCGGTGAGGAAGAAGGAATATGAGCACCTAACCTTTCGCGTTCTCCCCTATGCATCCTATGCACCAACTCGTGATCCTTCCGATTCTCTTCTTGTACCGATAGACAACACTCAGGGCACGTGTACGTATCCTTATTATTCAAATCAAAGTAAACGCCCTGATTCGCGTGAGGAAGATCGCTAGCATTCGCCGCTTTCGGGACGTTGAGCCTTTGATCTTCCGTGATATTTTCAAGCTCCTCGCCTATAAAGCAGGACACTCTGACGCCAAGTCTTCGAACGTCCAAGGGTTTTGTATCCCCATCAAACTCGTGGTATAACTTGTCGAACAAATCTTTGACTGTAGGAATCCAATCTTTGTAGCTTTGCGAAGCGCGCGGCAACCTTCTTTGCCTCGTCACTTGCTGGAAGTTGTGTTGGAACTTCGCGGTAATCATGATCTGTCGAGGTATGAAATTCAGGCGTTTCACCTCTTTGGAGACACCTTGTGCAAAACTTTCGAGAATTTTGAACAAGTATTCGTATTTGCTAATCCCTGGGTACCACGAGCGGTTCATGGAAACACCTCGTCTTCCAGGCGCACCATCTTGTATCGGCGGTGGTACGGTTTCCATCCCGACGCCCATGGCGACTGAGAATAAAAACGTATACGCCGTCGCGTGACACACTTTCGCGAGTTTGGCTTTGTGTGTGATGATATCTCCGCACGTTTTCACATCAAACGCGTTTAAATAGCGCTCCATGGAAGCTCCAATCCCTCCAATCTTCCTAATCGAAAGGGTGTTCAAGAACTTTAAAATGTCTTCGCTGGTAAACGTCAAGATTTTCTGGCCGTTTGGTTTGTTCACGTCTGAACAAATTTTCGCCAAGCGCATGGACGGGCCACCACCGCCGGATACCGTCAGCTTTGCCTTTTCAAAAACTTCTTCTCGTATTTTCTTCATCGTTTTCTCCATTTCGTCGGCCTTTTCTTCCGGGGTCATCTCTCGTTCGTCAAACTTGAAATACTCGGTCATGTTCAAATACACCTCGTCGCTCGACGGCGCGAGGAAGTCTGGATCGTATTTCCTGTACACTTCATGACCAAGTTTGGCGATTTCCGCGTACCGATCAAAATCAACGTCCGTCACTAACAGTTCCTCAAACTCAAACGCTTTATCGTAACGTTTATCACCCAACTCTTTGCGTCTCGCCGTTTCCCACGCTTTCCTCTCTTCGTCGTCGTCTGGAAATCGTTCCCTTAAACCTTCCAGGTACGCCTGCTTCGCCGCTTTCCTCGTCTGTTTATTCACGTGATGTTTATACAACTTCATCGCCGTGTGTGTTGGCATGCCACTTCGAATCCCAAATTGCCTCGCCACGTACGACGCCGTCGTGCACACCGGTGCGCCGACAACAAATGGCATGTCCCTCAACACCGGATTATCCACAATCGCCGCTTGCGCGTAAAACATGTCGTAATCGAAATGGAACCACACGTGCGTCAAGTCCCTTTTCTGTTCCATCAACCTCAAAGTTTCCTCGCACGATTCTTCCAGCTCTTCAATCTCTTTCGCGCTCGTTCGCTTCCATCTCTCCAGGTTCGGAACGATCTGTTTCGTTTTTTGCTTTTCAATTTTCGAGCGTTCGGCGACGCCGGCGGGTGTTTTTTCCGTCAACTTTGCGATGACTTCTTGAACAACCTCGGTGCACGCGACGCCACTTTTTGCGCCGGTAAAGGCCCCTCCAGTCCGACCATCGCGAGGTTCTTGGTTTTCTTGTTTTTGTTCTTCTCGTTCTCGCTCGTCTGGAGGAGCGGTAGTAAAAGGTTCTTCTTCTTCTTCTTCTGGGTCTTCTTCTTCTTCTGGGTGCTCACATTCAAATTTTCGCATCAATCGTCGAATCTCTCGCTCTCGATTCGTCCCGTCGACGAGATGCATCTCGTAATTCTCCGCCAGCTTGAACTCCCCGTGTTCCCCGACAATCATCTCTTCGTCGTCGTCTGAATCGTCTTCGTCTTCTTCGTGTAATCCTTCTCTCTCCTCTCGACGATGACGATGATCTTCGCTCCTCCAAGTCTCCTCCTCCTCCATTCGCGCTCTCGTTTTCTTCCTTCTCTTCATCACCGCTGCTGCTGCTGATGATGATTCGTTCGTGTGAGTATTCCAACAATCGGATCCGTTCCCGAATTTGTGCATCATCGAATGTCCTCCTCCTACTCCTCCGTCTCCGTCTCGTTCGATGTCAGAAGCCTGGCGCAGCCAATCCGGCGACGGCGACGGCATCTTATTTTCCTTCTTAATTTTGTATCTGTCTTTCTTTGTGCGTTTTTTTTTATGCGACAAGTCGATTGCTTTTTTTTCGCCACTTTTTACTGAAAAAATGAATGAAAAAATGAGAGCGGCAGCTTTAGGTGTGGAAGAAGCGTTAGAGATGCTGAGGAAAAGAAGAGAAGAGATACGAAGAGAAGACGCAGAGAGAGGAAAAAGAGCAGAGGAGGATTCAGAGGAAGATGGTAACGGAAGTCTTCTCTCGGAAGGAGGCGTGTTAGGCGCAGGTCCGCCAAAGGTGGGATCCTCGCACGAGGTGAAACTCGTTCATCTGAAATTGATGAAAAACAACGACGGAATGGTAACGGTGTTGGAGAAGGAGGAAGAGGACGATGGGAAGAAGACGAAGAAGACAAAGTCGTCGTCGGTGAAGATGATGATGGCGCTGAGATACACGCACGAGCGAGCGCCAGCCGCGGACGCGAGGAAGCCCGTTCGAGTGGTGAGGAGGAAAAATAATACTACTACTAACAACAACGAGCGCGGCGTGGTTGAAATCGAGTTTAGGAACAAAGAGGAAGAGAAGAGCGGGATTCGGTATCGAGGGGTGACGAGTACGAGCGGTGGTGGTGGTGGTGGTGGTGGTCGCGCGACGACGAAGACGAAGAAGAAAAAGAAGAAGAGCGATGGAAAAGAAGAGGAAGAAAAGGAAACCGCCGACGATGCGGATGAAGACGAAGATGAAGACGACGAAGACGACGAAGACGATGATAACGTGGAATGTGCAATCTTATTCGATGGAAAAACCATCGAGCTTCGCGTGCTGGACGAAACCGTCGCCGGTTTAAGAGTGCAGCGGAAACGAGAGGACGAAGAGGAGAGCGGGATTGTCTCGAAACGATTGGATATTGGAGACGCCGCGGACGTGAAGAATAAGAGGAAGAAAGTGAATTTGTGATGATGATTTCGCGTAGTATTTTAGAAGATGTATAGAAGTTTATAGGGGCATTATGAAGTAGTATTTAGCGGGTATTTGAAAGAAGAAGAGAGTAAAACGTCGTGCGCTTGCTCGCGTTTTGTAACAACAGCAAATACGAATATTGCATTTACTCTCTCTACTATTAATAACGATAATAATAATAATAATAATAATAATACAACGATACCTAAAACTACTGCTCTACTGCAATTCTCTCTCTCTTTTCATCGTCACGAATTCGTCGGTGGTGCCATCCCCGCCGCCGCCTCCGCGTCTCTCTGATTATGCGGCTTCGGTCCGTTCGCGATTTGTTTCTTCAATTTCTTAAACCTTTTCGTCTTGGTGTGATTCTTCAACGCCAACGCGCTTTCGAAGTGCCTCCCGGTCACTTTGCAATAAAACTTCCCCATCCCCGGCACGTCCTCGTTTAACTCGGTTCGGTTCACCGTCCCAGGTTTCTCCGGTTCGTGATACTCGTCGTATAAAACGTCCACGTGCGTGGCTAAAAACGTCGCTCGGAGTTTCTGTTTGTGCAGGTACTTGTGGCCGTGATTGCCTTTGTGCTTGTGTTGTTTCGTTTTGCTTTTCGGCATTATTCTTATTCTTACTAGTACAACACACACACACACACACTCTCTCTCTCTCTCTCTCTCTCTCTAGTACCAGTAGTCGTGCGTTTATTATTACGTGCGTGAAACAGTTCTTCTTCTCTTCTTCTTCTCTTTGTGCTGTTATAAGTTGTTCTTCCCCCAACAACAACAGGGGCTGCTCTTTTGCTGTTTTTTTGTTTCGACCAATTAGAGTGCTTTCGCAAAAAAAAAAAATCGCGAATTTTACCACTATTTTTGCCTGATTTTACCATTAGCCTAATGGTAAAAACGGGCCTTTTTTGGAACGCGTTTACAAGTTTCGCATTTGCTTTAAAAAATGTTCCAAACAGTCCGGTACCCACACTTGCGTCGCCTTTCAACGCATGTTTGAAGTTGCGACAGAGGTTTCTTTGTACTACATCATCTTCGGGGGGATTGCGACGCGTGATATTGGTAGGATCCCACGCCAAACGCTCGTACACCCAGATTTTGGTAAAAATAATGGTAAAATCGGGCTTTTTGGGGGATTTAGAGTGTTCAAAAACAGGCCGATTTTACCATTAGTTTCGAGAAAAATCGAAAATAATGGTAAAATCGGCCTTTTTGGGTTTTCGATTTTACCATTATTTTCGGAAAATAATGGTAAAAACCATTAGCAAAAAAGGCCGATTTTACCATTATTTTCGGAAAATAATGGTAAAATTCGCGTTTTTTTTTTGCGAAAGCACTCTAACAGTCTACGGAAGTCAAGATATATCTTGACATTTCAATTAAGTTCTCAAAAAACACAAAACAGCGCAAATCGCTCTTCACGCTTCATTCATTCCCCGCTCAATGAGC